>Ga0209700_104547_pt1 | contig 24807 bp, 16 predicted proteins | sample SiratroredBW_FD_187528 | JGI IMG/M metagenome (GOLD analysis project Ga0209700, IMG submission 187528) | Root nodule microbial communities of legume samples collected from California, USA - Siratro red BW (SPAdes) (version 2) | ecosystem: Host-associated > Plants > Roots > Nodule | place: USA...
TTACTTATAAGACCTTCTTTTAAAATCATATGTCTTTTTATAAATTTCAAAAAAACATCTAATATTATTGGAGAACTCACAAAACTATATATCGAGACAAATTATAATATATAAATAAGATGTAATACTCAATTAACAAGTCAAATTTTTGGAATTGAATTAAATAAATAAGATGTAATACTCAATTAGCAAGTCAAATTTTTGGAATTGAATTAAATATAAACTCGTTTATTAAGATGAAATCAAAGTCATTCAAAATCTAATCATACATTTGAGATGTTCATTTCTCAATATAAAAAAATATATTAAAGATCTTACATCAAAGTAAAAGTAAAATTAAATTAAATTAATATATATATATATATATAAATGAAGTAATATAATCTTCATGATAAAATTAAACACAAACTCACTTGTTAAGAATAATAAAAGAAATCTTTTATATTTGAAACAAATATTGTACTTTTATTAATCTTCACAAATATTTTTAATGGATACTCTTAACTACAAATAAAAGTGTTTTACAACAAACTATAAAAACAACTTTAATAAAAAAATATATAATAAAACATTTATCACTAAGTTAAAAATCTTAACTACAAACAAAACTTTTAAAAAAACTATAAAAACAACTTTAATAATATATATATATATATATATATATATATATATATATATATATATATATATAAAAAAATATATAAAAAAATATAAAAAAATATATATATATATATATATATATATATATATATATATATAATAAAACATTTATCACTATGTTAAAGATGGTATTAGAGTTGTTTTTTCAAAGGACTAGAAGTTTAGACTAGTATATGAATGCATAAGTAATCAGGAGTATTCTTTTTACATGTAAAACTCTGTTTTTGTGGTAATTGTTGTTTATCTTTTATAGACTTCAAAAAATATCTATTACAAAGACAATCTTTTGTCATCAATAAAAGAGGGTAGAAGGTTCACCATCATGTTGCAAAGGTGGTTGGATTTGTGTTTAGTAGTCTTGCGGTAATGGAGTGGTTTCAGGTGGTTGTTGAATTTGTGTTGGTGGTGGTATTACCTGAGTGGAAGGTTGTGGTGGACCATTTCAATGACAGGTTCTAGTGAAGATGTTCAGTGGAAGCTTATTAAGGAGTGGCTAGCTTCTACCAGTTGTGCTGTTAAGGGTTCTGCTGGTGGCAAAGGTGTTGGTTGTTGCTGATGGTTTAGCTGACTGAGGTTGGGGCTAGTTGAGATGGCAGGTTCACCCATTTAAGATTATTCGTTTAGGTGTCATATATTCAAAATCATGTTCACTGCAATTAACTTTTTGAAGAATTTAATATTTGACAGTGAAATAATTTTCTTTTGCCATTACTAGATATTATCATATTGCAGTAGATGGCAAATTTGTTAATTTTATAATAGTTATAGTGAAAATAATTTAATTAATTAATAGATACAGACGGAACAGACATATCAAAAATTAAAAACAGAAAAAGACACAAAACAACAGATGTGTATGAAAATAAGTGGTATCTGTTCTCAAAACGACAGAACAAACAAGAAACATAAAAGGACAACTTCCATGAATCAAAAAAGAAAAACCATAGCTAAACCTGAACTGAAGTGGTTTTAGAACGGTTGAGAGTGGCAATGGATGCAAAGTCTTTGGGCTTCGGTGTGTCTGTGAGTCACCTACTCGGTTCCAAGTCGCCACCCAAGCATTATGTCTTTAGTATCAGATGCTTTGCTAGTAATCCTTTCTTCCCCTTCTTCCCTTCTCTTCCATTTTCTTTACCAATAAACCAATTTCATGTGCCATGATTTTTATTCGAAGCTATTTTTCCTTTTGTTAGTTTTTAATTTGGTTGACACTTAAAGTGAACACATTCTTTGCTTATGCATGGGGGTTGAAAAAATTGATCAAGTTTTTTTTTATTGAAATGTAGGCAATGGTGAAAGGCCTTGGAAAACTTCGGATGCTAGGCTTGTGTTAGAAGATGGATCAATCTGGAAAGCAAAGTCGTTTGGTGCTTCAGGAACCCAAATTGGTGAAGTTGTTTTTAATACATCATTGACTGGGTGAGAGGAGATGAACTACGGATCATACATGCATTAGGTCTGAATATGGATATGTTTAATGTTAACTTTTTTTAATACCTGCTAACTGCAGGTATCAAGAAATTCTAACAGATCCTAGCTATGCTGGTCAATTTGTGCTGATGACAAACCCGCATATTGGTAACAGTGGTGTAAATTTAGGTAAGTAGTTAAATTCTAAGTCTCTTGAATCTTTGTTCTAGGAAGTTGTCTAAACTTACATTTCGATGCTCTTACTGCCAGATGATGAGGAATCAAGACAGTGCTTCCTTACTGGTCTAGTAATTAGAAGTTTGAGTATCAGGTTAATTTACATGCTCCACGAAAGCTTTTCACTGATTGAACTTTACTTTTTGCTATGCTTACTTATTTGTCCTTTTAATAAATCTATGCAGTACCTCAAGCTGGAGATTTGTAGAAACACTAGGTGATTACTTATCAGAAAGGAATATCATGGGAATTTGTAAGTAATTTATTAGAATGTATAAACCACCCTGCAAGTGATCAAGGGACATAAATGACTGTACATAGAGTTAAGATGTTTAAGTTAATATGTTCAGACGTTTTGTAGTAAGAATGGGTTACATTGTTATGAATAATGAGGGAACTCTACGGTTGTTAGACAATCCCAGGATGTCTGTTTGAAGGTTACGAACCGGATGATTCCCTTCAAACAGGCCATGTTGAAATTAGTGCTCAGGTATGCCATCTAATGAACTTCCCACACTAATTCTGTGATACAAGTGTAAAACCCATTAACCTTTTAGGCATGCCAGAGAGAAAAAGATAATCTGTTTTAGTTGTGTTTTATTGAAGAGGGCTAGTAATGACCTCACTTTCCTCGAATTGAAGTAACATGAAATCCCAAAATAATGGCAGAACCAACTAGACTAACATTGAATTTTATGGGAGGTAAGAACAAAATCCAAAGATGGGAGAGACAAATATTTGAAAATTAAAATCAGCTGACATGATTAAGTACATAAGGGTGTCATTGGAAGAAGTCTTAACAGCACCCACTCCAGATGCTAGGATTCACACGCAACAACTATCAAGGACTGATTACAAACACATAACCCTAAAAAGCAAAAGATCGAAAGAAAAAGAAAACGTGAGTGGTTACACTAGGCCCTTTCGCCTCTGATTCTTCGGGCAAGTTGAATGTCCTTGGGCATTATGGTGACCCTCTTAGCATGAATGGCGCAGAGGTTAGTGTCTTCAAAGAGTCCAACCAAGTAAGCCTCAGCGGCTTCCTGAAGAGCCGAAACGGCACTGCTCTGGAACCTCAGATCTGTTTTGAAATCCTGTGCGATTTCGCGAACCAAACGCTGAAAGGGGAGCTTTCGGATCAGAAGCTCTGTGCTCTTCTGGTACTTCCTGATTTCCCTCAGAGCCACGGTTCCAGGCCTGAACCTGTGGGGCTTCTTCACTCCGCCGGTTGCCGGAGCAGACTTCCGAGCAGCCTTCGTCGCCAGCTGCTTCCGGGGAGCCTTGCCGCCAGTTGACTTACGCGCCGTTTGCTTAGTACGGGCCATTAGGAAGTTTCTAGAAGAATATGGACTACTTAGAAGAGCTCAGAGGCTTGGAAATGATTACTGTGTAATGGGAGAAAGCCAGGGGGGTTAATTATATAGGTGGGAGCTTCAAATTTTCGGAAAAATAATAAATATAGGTGGGAGCTTCAAATTTTGGAGGGAGGGAGTTTTTCATTTCAGACCTTTGGATTTGTAGTGATCCGTGTGTGGCAGAATCCAACGGTTGAGATTCGATTTTGACGTATCACGCGGATTCACGTTTTCTTTGCAGAAATACTCTCGAGTTTTGGGGTTCCGGAATATCGGTCCCCTTGTATGTATGGTAAAAAGGATTTTAGTTTAGTTTGTAAAATTATTACAGTCATAAGCTGTTTAAATAAAGTTTGCAAGTATTTTAATTTGTCTATTGTATAGATAAATATATTTTTACATAATGAATACATATTTTAAATAAATAATTTCGATTACACTATAATGTTTTTTATTTATTAATAATTTATTAAAAAAATTCTATTTAGTTTGAAGTTTCTATATAAAAATAATATATTAAAAAGCATAAATAGTTAAGAAAATGAAATACAGATAAAAAAAATTGGTTTCAAATGACTGAAGGAAGAAAAATTAGTGAGAAAAAAAAAGAGAGATAATATTAAAAAATACAACATCTTTATACATAATGAAAAGGAATGTTTCACACAAGAGGAAAAGAACCGTATTCAAAAATCAAAATTCCTGAAAATCATGAACTCATAATTATAGTACTTATGTATTATTAATTACAAAATCATTACTAAAAATTTTTATATTTAAATCTTCAAAAGTAATGTCATTTTCATTGAAAAAAATTAATTCATTATTAATTTCATTTATTTATTCAAAGTAATAATGTATTCTTTTCTTGGAAATTTTTATTTGAACTAAAGAAATTAAATTATCAATAATATTGTGTTTTTGTGGGAACTTAATACAATTTTATTTTAGGAAAATATTGGCTAAATGTTATACTACATATCCTTTAAAATGATATCGTTAAAATTAACCTATATATTTACATCTTATTTTTTTGTGGTTAGTATTTTCATTATAGTTTTGTATTTGAAAGATAATTTTGTGATTTACGGGAGAAGAACATATACAATTTACCTTTGGCGTGAAAACTAGCAAATAATTAAATGGTAAAAGTGACATCACCCCCTCACTTTCTATGTGATATAATGTCTTAACGGCAATAATATAATAAAATATTTAAGTTGATTGCTGCCGCAAATTATCATTAGTTTCACTCCCTTATGTAGGAATTTTGAATATACATATTTTTCATTTTTTTTTGTATTTTAATCATGAAGAATTCAAGTAAATATAATAAATAAAAATAAACATAATATAATGAAAAAAATAGAAAAACCAATTTTTCTAAATAGAATACGACTTTGAAATTCCGATGACGCAATTTATAAATTCTATATTTTTAGAACAAAAATAATAATGAGTAATATATATATATATATATATATATATATATATATATATATATATATATATATATACACACACACACACACACATTCCTTAAACATGAAATTCTGTCACATTTACACAAATCGTATTGAATTGATGAACTATTTTATTCCTCTTCATTTTAATCCTCCTCGACATAAATATAAAAAATAAAATACTAGAAATAATTCAAAAGTGCATAATAGCTAACAGTGTTAACAAGAGAATAAAAATATCCTTAGCGAATACCAAAAAATTAATATTGTTTAATTCATATCATTAGAAACTTGAGTACTACACATAGAAACAGTTACCAGAAATCAAAGCATCATATACCAAATCATTAGATTCAAGAACGAACCTAATACGAGCTACATTAAGAAAAGGTAAACCCTAACCCCAAACACAAGAAAACCAAGGGGTCGAACAAACTAAGCCCTTTCGCCTCTGATCCTTCTGGCAAGTTGGATATCCTTGGGCATAATTGTGACCCTTTTAGCATGAATGGCACAGAGGTTAGTGTCTTCGAAGAGTCCCACCAAATAAGCCTCAGCGGCTTCCTGAAGAGCCGAAACGGCACTGCTCTGGAACCTCAGATCGGTTTTGAAATCCTGAGCGATCTCACGAACCAATCGCTGAAAGGGAAGCTTTCGGATCAGAAGCTCTGTGCTCTTCTGGTACTTCCTGATTTCCCTCAGAGCCACAGTTCCAGGCCTGAACCTGTGGGGCTTCTTCACTCCACCGGTCGCCGGAGCAGACTTCCTAGCAGCCTTTGTCGCCAGCTGCTTCCGGGGAGCCTTGCCGCCGGTAGACTTACGGGCTGTTTGCTTAGTACGGGCCATTTGAAGGGTTCTAGAAGATTTTCAAGAATCGTTTGAAACCAGAGAATGATTTGGTGTATGATGGGGTGAATGTGGAGAACAATGGGATTTTATTATATAGGTGAGAGAACTTGAAATTTGGGAGGGAAGGAAATCTACGTTTTGGAGCTTTCGGTTTAGAGCGATCCGTGTGTGGGTTTATCCGACGGTCGTGATTTCGTTTTGAGATATCACGCGGATTCATCTTTTTCCATTTTAGTTTTCGTTTGGCGCCAGCGAAAGAGTTGGTGTATTTCTTTAACTTTTCCCCTCTTCCAAATTTTCCAAGCTTTTCAATTTCCCTCCGTAAAATAAATGTTTTCTTTATCAAGTATTATTTGTTTTAAAAGTTTACTTTTTAATTTTATTATATATATCTATATATATTACTTTAAATACTCACAAAATTATTTAATTAATCTTATTAATCTCTTTTCTATACTATATATATTATTATAGAAAAATCATTAATTGCATATAATATATTTTACTTTATCAATATGTTTTTAAAATTTAGCGTGTATATAATTTACTTGCATAAAGTTAACAATAATAAAGTAAGTAAGTAAGTATAATATATATATATATATATATATATAACGATAAGAAAAAATAGACTGATTATATAAAAGATACGTCACTTGGTTCTCTTCGAATCGGATTGGTCTGAGTCACAAAAATTTAAAGAAGTGCACAAAAATTATTCCGTAAACTAATTAAAAATATTTATTCAAATATTTAGAATATTTCGTGCCAGTATAATTTAATGGTGATTTGGAATTTGAACAACAAAATTATGTTAATTTGACAACATAATACCTTATTAGTTTTAAAATTTTAATTCAAAAGGGATTTGATTATTTTACTTTAAATTTGATTAAATTGAAATTTAATACATTTGATTCTTTAAAATTTTATTTCTTTATTTATTATAATCTTTTTAATTCATATATATACAAACATTATAAATTGTATTTATTATTGTTTTGAAAATATTTGTCTGTACTAATATTTTAAAATATTTTTCTTCGTTCTATTTGAAATTCATTTCATATTCAATTCACATTTTTAAAATTAACTTTTTTACATCAAGTTATTTTATAAATGAATGGATATTAATGGGTGTGTAATAATTGATAGTTATTTTATAATTAAGTATTTTGTTTGTAATGGGATAAACTATTTACATATGTTATAAACTTTTTAATTTAGTTTTGACTATGTATTTATACAACAAAATATAAAATATAACTTTTTAACCATCGGGTAACGATAAATGCAAGTGTCTTGTTGGTTTAATATTCATTTGATAAGTTTTAGCTTTGCCTCTAAATTCCATTTGAAAATCTTTTATTTTTATTTGACCATGTGTGTATATTTTATCGGATAATTTTTGTTTGTTCAAAAGGATATTTTTTTATTTGTTCAAAAGGATATCACAAATATTTATTGAAAAAACGTGATGAAATTTGATCTGCATAAACAATTTTTTTTTTTGAAAAAGGACAAAATGTTAGTGTTGTAAAGTCAAATTGCTATATCAGAGACTCTATCTAGTAAAAAAGAGTTATTTATGTATTGTATTATAAGAGTTGTGTAAATAAGTCGCACACATTTAATAGTTAAAAACATTTAATATATCTTTTGATTTCAATGTGGACATATGATAGTTACAGATAAAGAAAAGAAAAGTTTATTTTTGTCTCTCATAGTTTAAAAGAATTTGTAACAATTATATTCTTATAATTACTTATAAAAAAATATTTATGAATAAGTGATATTGATAAAACTATGTAAACATGAATGAAAAGGAATTCATATCTTAAACAATCATTAGCTTTATATATACGAGAAATAACATTTGAGTTCAAAAGTAACATTAAAAAGTGTTGATTCTTTTGTATTATTACAGGATATTGCATTTTTTTAGTTAATAATGACCTTTGAGAGTCAATAGTGAATGTATTAAAAAATATACTTATATTTTAACAAAAAGTATGTATTATTCATACAAAACTCAGTGTTGTTGGATAAAATGAGTTTCAAACAATACTTAATATTTTAACTAGGTATGACCATTTTATTCAAACAATAATTGGAGTTTTAGTTATAGATGAATATGTTCCAAAAAATTATTGAATTTTTAATTAAAAATGATTGCATTCAAAATAAAATTTAAATTTTTAGTCACTAATGATTACATGTTAAAATAATACTTAAATTGTTATTGTCATAAGTGGTTAATGTCTAATAAATACTCACTTGAGTGTTCTCAAAATTATCCTATTCAATAAAACTTAATTAAATTTATTGAGAACCTGACATAATTTACTTTAAAAGAAGAGCTCACTACAAAACATAAGAAATAAATTCATTTTATTTATAATTATTTTTATCACAAGTTATTTATTTATAACTAATACAAGGAAATATTTTTTTAAAAATAATATATTAGTCTTATCGAAGTTACGCTAATAACACTTTATCAAATGTAGTTATTAAAGTACTTGACATTGTTGTTTGATATTAAACTTCGTTGTATTGAAGTCTATCAACATAAGAACCTTATAAAAAGTCTCTATTAAAATAAAATTCAACTCTTATTATTTTTTACCTGTTTTTACATACATTTAAATATTTTTTAATATTTAACCATATTTATTTTTAACATAAAGAGATACTGATCATTTTCTAAATATATCAATTAAAAAAGTATTTTATCCCATCAATTAAATCGATCACAAAGTGTAGAATTGTTAAACAAAGAGATATATTATCAAAATTTATATAATTATTTTATCTCAGATCAATAAATAAATCATATAATATTACACTAAAATACTATTACATTTGGAAAATTATAAACATACTGTAAATGCAACACAATCCAATTCTAAAATACTTTTTGTTAAATATATTTACAAATGTTTATTAATTAATAATTAATTATAAAACATGATATTATATTTAATATTATAAGTGGTTTAATTTTAATTGTTTTTTCTAATTTTCAATTATTTCTTTTGTGAATTTTGTGGGTTTAATGCTTACGTGATCCATTATAATAATATAATATTGATTAAATAGATTATTAAATATAAATATAAGAAAGGAGTTTGAGATAAATACATTCCTCATAAATATTGTAAATATACAACGTCTCTTCTTGGTATATATACGTATCTTACGCTTCCCACCAAAACTTTTGCATCATGCATCATCAAAGGCAAGATTAGAGTATGATCGTGCTCAGTAAACGAATTTTCAGACATGAATGTAACTTATTCTTTAATCGGAAGTTATATGATTCAGTAAAATGTATATTTTTATATTCAATCCAAAAACACAAGGGTGGAACAAAACGCAAAAAGCAGATCAGTTTGATATCTGTCCCTCGAGAGTTCCGATTAGGAAACATGATAACAAAATAATCAGTAAAGTTGTGAATTTGAGAAGAACAAACAAGGCATTTGGAGTGGCTTGATCATGTAAACGAAAGAGACGAGTAAGATTTAGTTTCTAATGTTTTTACAACCAACAGAGATCATCATAAACTGCAGCAACAATAATAAGAAGAAGAATACAGAACATTATGGCACATTGTCAAGAGAAGTTTGACACGGGAAAATGTTGTCCATTTCACCATTTCCAGAAAACATTAGAACCACACTTGTATTTGTCCTTTCCTTCACATTCTAGATCCAAATCATCAGAAAGAAAAGGCACTTTCTGCGTTCATCAAAAGAAACCAAAGTAAAATTTTTGAATCAGTGTTATGCAAGTTGGATAAAGACAACATTTTGAAAAAAATTAATAACTTAAATTATTTAAAAACTTATAAAACATATAATTATTTTCGAAAAATAAGTTAAAAACTACTGTAGTATATCTACCTTTTGCTTAGCTAGATCTTGGCAACCAGTGAAGTTTTCGGGGAACTTGCAAGTGCCAAATTCCACAGTGTATGCTCTTGCAAAGTTGGCTCCAGTTGTAGCTAACCTCTTCTTGTCATTAAGTTCCTGTAGCAATTATCCATTATAGATAGGTTAAATTAAATTACAATGGCATGAAAAAGTGAAACTAAGGATAACAAGGGTTTGAAGAAACCTTGTTGGTCTTGCTCTTTTCAAGGTATTCTTCAATGATTCCTGCATTGGCCGAAGAGTTGGAAGCAGCAGCTGCAGCAGTGAAAAGGGTAGCTGCTAAGTAGACAAGGGCACTTCTCCTTCCTTGGTCTGATTTAGATTCAGTAATTTTTGCTTGTTGAGCCTTGATCACCGGCAACTTGAGACCAGACACTTGTGGAGATGCAACCGAAGGCATGGAAGGGAGCTTGGCATTGAGGTCGGAGCATCCTGATCTCGCATAGTTACAAGCCAAGACACTGGAGTTCATGGCAGACATGGTGGATGCAAGTTTTGATCCAAGCTGAAAAGAAAACTAACTAGCTTGATTTGCAAGGACCAAAGGCCAACTCAAATTGTGTGCTTCTTAATCCTAGTGCTCTATTTTTCTTTTGTTTTTTATTGTATTTTTGTTGAGTTGTTTGAGGCTCAGGATTTGTGATAAGGAGTGGATACGATAAGTGTAACGTAATTTAAGGTTGTGGTTGGAGTGTGGATAAGGTGGGATTGCCTCACTCCTTATTGGCATATTTTGCAAACATGTTGCTTTTGAGACACTTCAGCTTCTTGTGGTTGGTATCCCAGGCCCCACTTCAAAATTCCCACTTCTTATCTAGTCTATATATAATTGAATAATTTTTTTATATATATAAATTAACTCTTACATAAATTAATTTTAAAATCTGATAAAAAGCGTGTATGGGGAAGATTGTATAGCAGCTGTATAAAGAAGTGATTAATTTCTTACGTTAAGCAATGGGTTCCTTTTCATTTCTAGACAGTATGGGGCTTAAAATCCTGCTACAAGCCCAATACGAGTCCAAAGCAATTTATGTTGTGGACAAACAATGACAAATTCTTTTTGCAACCCAATATCCTCGTCTTGCATTTTCATAAGTTTTAAAAATGTTAAAATTGTCTCCTTAAAAATAATGAAAATATCTTCTATTTTTTTTTAAAAGAAAATACTGAATCGGATGTTCTGCATGTCTGGTTTATAAATTTTTCTAAAATATAAATCGGACGCAAGACATCTGATTTATACAAAGTTTGTATTCTGTGATGCAGATTCATCCTCCACACGACAACTCAATAATCAAATTAACTACTCTAATCATTAATATATACTCACAAATTGCTAATAAAAAATATTTTTTTTTTTACTTTTCACTTGTTTAAAGCTTTAATTCAGATTGAAGAAAATACGCAGCTTCTCCTCCCAAATCTGTGACGTGGACTCTCACCCACATGCATAGATCGCTTTTGTTGACAGTGAAGGTAAAAAATAGATATAATAGCTGAATAAGATGCTATAATGAAGCAGTGAATTAGATACAAACAAAAAAAGAATGAAACGGATAAGAATGATTAAGAAGATAAATAAGGACAGAGGATATTTTGATCTTTTTATCATTTATCATTTAAGAGCGTATTTGTATTTTCCACTTACGGTATTGGCTGGAGGAAGAATTCGTCACAAACAAAAAGTTTCCCGACCCACTTGGCAATTACTTTTGCACCCCTGTGACTTCTTCGAAACATCTGTTTGAAAGATGAAAATGTCCCTTATCCATTAGTGTACTTTAATTTAAAACTTTTTTTTTTCTTATCCATTAGTTGTGTGTATTGTTATGATAGGTCACTGAATACACATACATATAACGAGAGACGGGTTTCTTGATACTTTTTCAAGATAAAAGAAAGAAAGAAAGTGTATTTAAAACTGAATATATTCCCTGCCATGTATAACAATTAATAAGGATTTCATTTTCTATGATTTTTTTATCTATACAATTCTTTTAACCTCTATCTCTATATTCGTTAATCAAATTTGTAGCTGCGTGATCTAAAAAAAGTATCTCTAATAAACAGTTGTGATAAAAGAAGGAAAGTATTTTTATTGTATAATTATAACAATTAATAAAATTTAAAATATTTTGAAAACTATTTTTATACATATTTTATTATAATTTTTATTTGGATGGAAAATTACAATGAACGTTATATAATTATAACATTATCAAAACTAATAAAAAATACTTATTTTCACGATTATTTTTTGTAACTTCAATATAAATTTTGAAAATATTTTTTTATTTTAATAATTATTTTTAGTGATATTTTTTATTATACTTATTTCGTTGTCATAAAGAAAAATATGTGCTAGTAGTTTTAATACATTTTTTATATTTTTTATTAATTAAAATTTATTAAAATCATGACATTGTAGTTCAAAATTATGAAATAAAAGTAAAATATATAATTTTTTGGTTTTGATAAATTTAAATTAATAATAAAGAACACGTTTAAAATATATTCAGTGTAACAATTCTCTTTTACGTTTAAAACTTTATTCTACGTTTACTAAATTATATCGTGTAATGGGTAGCTCTTATCTTATGAACTATTTTTTTAGAATTAAAAATAACTTTAAACCCAAATTATAAGAAGTGTCAAGTTTGATCTATTTTTTTAACGTAGTTTTTTAAAGTTTAATTGAATTTGTTTATTTGTCGGTTAAATAAAAATTTATTTATTAAAATTATATTTTTTATTATGATTTTTGAAATTGACAAATAAATCTAAATGGATAAATGAAGTTGGAATAAAAAAAAGTAATAGAAAAACGATAATATTATATTGTTTATATTTATTTACATAAATATTTGTTAACCAAAAGAACAGATTTTTATTTATTGTTTGTTAAGATTGAAAAGAGATGGTATAAAACTTAACCTTTTTATTTAAATGAATTTTAAAAAGCTTGATCTAATATATTTAATAAACAACTTTACATCAGCGTCCAAGGCAATAAATAATATATTTTCAGCCATAACCATTACTATTTCTCGTAAAAGGTGAAATAGAACAATGTCAAAAGGAAACATAATCCTAAACTATCTATTTTAAAAACCTCTTTAAACCCATTTTTCAAAAAGCAAAAAGTTAAAGTATATTCACTAATTTAAATTAAACGCATTGTGATCTTAACCAATTAATTTGATCTGGCCCTGATTACTTTAGACAACCTCACTTAAAAGAACAAATTAGATACATGAATAGAAACATACCTTAAGAAACATATCTTTAGCCCACAACTCAATTAAATCTGAATTCAGATGTGAATTATTGGCATATTTAATTTAAACTTGCCTTTTCTTCCTCTTTCATTTATTTTCTATGAATGAGTTTATATTTGCTTTCTCGATTTTCTAATTTTGTTACCATTTGATTTGCTCTTATATTATATAGTCGATAACAAGGACATCCAATAATATTACTCCAACCACTTTAACATTACAAAATATTGTCTCAATAAAAAAATAATTTCTTATCCTTTTTAAAATAGATTTGAAATGTAAGATTTACCTTATTTATACATTGTAATTTTCTAATAATCCCTTTACATCGAGACATAAATATTTTTTATGTTATATTTCTAGGTTATTTACACAATATGCACAATAAATCTTGAAAGAATAAATTTTGACACTATAACTTAAAATAAATTTAAACATAATTCATTTTACAAAATTGACTTATAAAGCAAATTTTATTCTTACTAATTTACCTTAAGGAGATTCTCAGACAAAAATATATATTATAAGTTATCCTTGCAAAATTAGTTTGTAATTTTTGCCAATTGAACTTTAGGATATCTTCATGAAAAGCATATATCTTGCATTCAAGTTTTAGCAAATCAAAGTTGAGCCACTTAGATGGTATATGTATGTATGAGTTCTATGATACACCATTTCCCTTTTGGTGCATTTATTTGATTGGAAGTTCATTAGTGGTTTCTGCATCGGCTTCCATTTATTATTATATACATGCTCATGAATTGGATAAAGTATGCAGCTTTCTATTTTTCTTTTCTTTTTAAACATGGAGTATAGTTGTTAACAGCAACGATCAGCGGGTTTTCATTATTCAGTTGTAGCATGCGATCAAATGTTTTTAAAATCTGCAAACAAAGTTATGTGTATCTTATTTTTAGATTATTTCCGACCGTCACTAAAATTTAAAGCATTGGTGTGAGCAACAATGCCACCAGCCATAATCTTTTTATTATGTTTGTGTGTACAAGGTTAATAATTTGAATTATTTGTCCTACAATATTTGTGTTGTGGGTGTAGACAAATTAATGTGATGTTGAAGCACGGTTTATATATGTGATTTCAAATTAAACCCTCTGATCAAATAATGGGACTAGAAATAGTTGGGAGGTTGTCTTATCTCTTACGCGAAGATAGATTAAAAATACTACATTTGACGAATTGGATTACTCTCTTGTTATCAAGCAAAGTGATATTAATTTACACATTAAAATATCTTTTGGACTAAAAAAATAAAATAATAAAAGTGAAGGTTACAGATTTTTAGAATAGGGTTGCCATTTGGTTACAAAGCTACTGTTTTAACTTAGCCTAAATATAATTGTTTAATCTTTATTTGTTTTTACCCTAACATTTGTCAAGAAGTCAAAATCTTCTCGTCGTATGTTTCTTTCAAAAACCTAATCTTTATCCGATGAGAGTTTGGAAGTTTCAACATTCTCTGTTAAATTTAGTTATATACACCATTTAACGCATTAAAAATAGTAAAACTATTTAATAAGTTGAATACTACTATACTAATTATTGTATATAAAAATAGTTCGTTAGTAAAAACTTCATATTTTGTAATTTTTGTTATTATTAAAATTCTATAAATTATTTATATACATTAGATCGAGATGACTATCTAGTCTCAACAATAAAATGAGTATATATTTGTTGTATAAAAATGAAGTGATGGAATGCATCTCTAAAATATTATTGAATTACTCGTTGAATCTCGATCTTAGCTTAATTGGAGCCATTCTTAGTGAACTCCAGATGGAAAAATACTGCTTGCAGTTTGTTTCATTCAAATGGTCACTTTCCTTTTTAGCATTAAAAATATTAGTTAAGTGGAAATAATAATGATAAACAGAAGATGGTGACCATACAAAATACACACTTGTGTTTTCCCTTATCTTTTCTTGCTCCAAAATAATTCACTTTCATCTTCATCCGGAGATAGATAACTTTAAATTAAATTCCATGAAAACAAGACAAATCTTTGGTCCAATCAAGAACTTCATAATATCATTGAAAAGAATACAGTAACAAAAAAATTAACTAGTATATCTTACATTTGAGGTCAAAACAAAGCACTGAAAGTTTCAAAACATTACTTCCCAAACAGCCACATTGATTATGGTGGATTGGTTCAGCTAGCTATATAACTAAAACTGAAGGCATTCACTGTAATACTAGAGTAATCATCTAGCATACTTCCCTATAGTTACGCTCCAAACCTTCAGGTTCAAGTGGTTGGATCCTTATAATGGTTTCTGGAACCAGTGGTTGGGTTCCAACAATTTTCTTGCATGTCTCAATGAGGCACTGTCTGCACTTGGGGCATGAGGAGTGTGAACTTAGCCATCTGTCAATGCAGCGAACGTGGAAACCATGGTTGCATTTTGGCAAAATGCGTACCTTATCACCATTGACAAACTCTGAGAGGCATATCACACACTCCGTGTCCAAACCTGGGAGTTTCAGCTCAGTTGAGTAGCTAACAGTAGGAAAAGTCTTTAGGGCTTTCTTCTTGATTCCTGTGTTGGCCAATCGCGGTGAAGGGCTGTTGCTCATGCTTGAAGGGTCGTTGATGACTATGTTTGAGCACCTCAAGACACACTTTATGATGGAGTTCAAGCCGAGTGAGCAAATAACAGCACACAAGAGGACTGCGAGTATCATCACAACATTTGCATCGAACTCACGACCTTTGAAATAGGAGTCTGTTGAGTTGTAACTCATGGAATCTGGGGATTTGGCCAAGTCAACTGAGTTGATTGATTGGTGAAGAGGTTCTTGAAGGAGTAGCTTTCTTGAGCTTATTGAGTCCATGAGAAGGTCATGGACCAACTGTGAAGTGAAGGAAGTTGAAGCATACATGTTTGATGGGATCTTGAAGAAGAGTTAGTTGGAGCTTGAGGTTGGTTATCTTAGGTCTTAGGCAATAATAGATGTATATATATATATATATATATAGGGGAAGTTAGCACAGTAGGGTATAGCATATGATTATGATATCTAGCTTGGTAGCTTTCTTTTATTAGAAAATGAAACATTATTGTTGTTTGGTGAGTGGTGGGTTGCTTTAGAATATTCTTGGCAAGGAGTGAAAATTAAACTTTTTATCTTGTTGTTAGAGATAGATTAGAAGCATAATATGAACATCCACTGACAAAGCCTTTTGTATATTGATTCTGGCTATCTATGATGGATCCATTTTATTTCCACTTTACACGAAGTAGGATATGCCAAGTGGTACAGTGAGCCCATGAAGGAGTTGTGAAGCTTCGTGAGGATTAGTTTAAATATGGTTTGGTTCAAGATTGATTCAGTGTCCCATCTTTTGGGTCCCTGTGATAAAAAGTTGAACTAAGTGGGTACTGGCTCGCATGAAAAAGTTCAGGAAATGGTTTTTGTTGTTATTGCCGCCAATTTCCTTATGCTCAACCCAACGTAATTTATCTGCCTCAACCATATATGTTTTTGCTTCAAATTTAACAGAAAAAACATTTTATAAACGAGTTTTAATAATCTTATTATACCTGACATGGGTTTTGCTCAGCTAAAATTAAAATGGTGGAACAATTTTGAGTGTTTCATTATTCTTCCATGTGGAGCTGACAACTATATTTCAACGGTGAATGTAGCAGATGCTGAAACCTGAAGTTTGGCTCGTCATGTGCTCCCATGTACACCATAACAAAAAAAAGTGCAACATAAAAAAGAAGATTCTTTTTAGATATGATTATGATACACAACAATTGTATACACTCCTCCACTATTTAGGGCAAACATGAATGTCGGGTTTCTGTCTACATTATACTCAATCATCGACACTTGGAAAGGATACAAAGACGAGATTTTACACAATTGGTCATGAGGAACCAAAATTGATTTGAAACATGAAAAGGATTTCTAGTTCACTCAAACTTACTGTTGCTTTTGAGAATAATTTTAGGTTAAAAGAAATGAAGAAAAGTGAAAGTAAAGTGATATAGTTCTTTAAATTTTTGAAACACACGGTTTTAGTTTCTTAAAAGAATTGCCCAATTTTTTCTTCTTCAAAATTTTGAAATACAGAAAACTTTGTCTAAAAACCAATTTTTTAGTAACTGACTAAATCACACGATTTTTTTTTCAGATAATTAATACTGAACTTTTAATTTTTTAAAGAGATTAAAAATATATTTTATCTTTTATTTAATTTTTCACTCCATTTTTCTTCTATTTTTTATATTTATTTTTACTTTATTTCTTATTTATTGTACTTATTTATTCTCTCTATTTCTTCCTCTCTACGACAGAGATTCTCATAGTTTATGATATGGTTAATGTGATTTTTTTATAGTATCAACCAATTAAAACTCATTCGTAATACGACTTTTAAAGCTCTTATTATAAAGCAGTCCATAAATTTATCATATATAACATTTATTTTTTATAAAAAAAAGCAAAAGCTATTTGCATTGTCAATAAATATACCATTAACTCTAAATTTATTGTATTTTGAAAAGTGTACAAAACACAAGATGATGCAATGATTAAAAAAGATAAGTAAAAAATAAAAATAAAAGTTAAATATGTTCTATTTAAAAAATTGTATAAGATACATACATAATGATAAGTTTCTGTAATGTAAAAATCTCTTAAATCGATCATGTAAAAATCAATTATTTAATTTAGTGAAAAAAAAATCAAATTTCGTTAAAATAATTTTTTTATCCTTAATAATATATTTTTTATTTTATTTTATACAGCTAGCGATTTAACAATTAAAATTTAGTTATTATTATTTTTAGACACTATTTTAATTTTATACAAACTAATATTACTGGCAAACTTTTTTTTTTCAGTATTTTGATTGCAGATTTACAGTAAATATAAATTAGTTATTTTTTTTATCAGTAATAAAAAATAGTTATTATTTTAGTCACAATTCATAGTCAATTTATTTCGGTCATTAAAGTTCAAGACTAAATGAATTCTTTCTTAAGTACAACAAAATTGTAATTAAATTATAATATAACCTCTTTCCTCCACAAGCAAATCTATTTGTTACAGCATTAAACGAGTTCTGAAAGCTGAAAGCTGCTGTGATATTGTTTTCTCATACCTTTTTACCCGACAGACAGATACAGGCATTTACATTTTATCAAAGAATAGTGCTACTTTACCCCAACATTTTCAATCATAACGATAGTTGATTACTTGCTTGTGTTTGTGTTTGAATGAGACTCTGATACATATAAAATATCTAATATACTAATTAGCCATTAAATCATGTCTCTGTTGTTAATTTAAAGTGGTCACTGGCTTTGTCCTAAGATAAACAATTTCGGCTTTGACTATGATAAAACTTTCCGATTCAAATCAACAGTTAAAATTTTGGTCCTGCAACTTGCTGAAGCTGTTTAATTGGTTATTAAAATTCCAAAAATCGGTACTATATAATTCCACCACCTGTATACGTATGCCACAACGTATACTCTCGTACAGCTATGATCTCATGTATGTCTGATGCGTCATTCCTTGTACATAATTATACGATGTTTGCGATATGTTAATAGTTATTCGTCTGTCATGTCATAGATGATATATGTTTGGATAGAAAAATGGTTCCAAATCCTTTCCGCTATACTTGAAATTGTTTTACAATCTTCACATAATGCAAGTAGATATAGATCACAATCTCGTGGATCTAACAAGTTGTGGCTCCTAATTAAAGAACTGTGATTAATGATAACAAATATCAAATTGGCAACATGTTTAAGCTAAATTTGATCTCCAATCTGATTTTATTTGTCTACAGCTGTGCTTTTTACAAGGAAAGTGGTTGATTCAGGGGTGGGATATTATAATAAATTTAATAATGAGGTAGCGTACGAGGAGACAAGTGGTTTATTTTTGTCTTTTTTTATTAACTTAGCTTTGCATAGTTTGTAGTGATTAAGAAATTAGAGTCGTGCACAGTAATTAAGCAGGGAAGAGAGAGCACTGGGCTTGGGCATTTTTAAAGAAAATGCTTTTGCTTTTTGCTGGCAGTACTTCAAGTACCACTACTTTGATCCGTATCTTGGTGGGTTGGATCTCACTACTACTGTTATTGTTTCTCTGGTCCCACATCGAGAGCGATAAGGGAATTGCCGACAGAGGCAATGGTCTTTTGAAGAATATAGATGGAACACATAATAATAGAATGTAAAACCACTATGCATAACATAGTTAACACTATGTTAGATTGTGTTAGTGCCCATTTTGTTGTGCAATAACAATGAGCAAAAATTTATGAACATGCACTGTTCCACATGCTATGTCTTCATCAAGGATTACAACTAGATTTGTGCTAGGGTTGCATCCACTCTTTCCTTTGGTTTTGCCCAACTATATGTAATGTTTAAAATATATACAGTGATTTAAGATAGACAATTATTTAAATTTATTATATTAAGTATGAATAAAGCAATATAAAAAGATTGAATGTTCTAGAAAGGTGAAAAAGAAGTCCATCAATATATAAAATATGGTGCTTTTTTTATATGTTAGGCTTGAGATATACTTGTGAAGAAGATCTTGCTGGTTTTCATCCTATCCATCACACTCAGAAGTCACAAGTGGCTAATTTAACAAGTGAAAGACTGAAAGGTTGGTTAACTTGTGTGTGTGTGTGTGTAATTATATATATAGCCACATGCATTAATCTAGGGTTTTGTAATTGCGGCTACCAGCTCCAGAATCTGAATGGATAATCCTTAACCAGTTACTGCTCTCTTTAATCCATCGTCTTTATTTTTCTCCCACTTATGTGTGGTGCTTCACACGCCATGACTGGGACTTCACAGCCACATGTCTACATTTTAAACGCCACTTCTACTTTCTTCATTCATACTAAACCCTAAACAGTGTGCCATTATATATACACCCTCTCACATACATAATTTGTGGATAATAAATACTATTCAGAGAATAAATAGAAGACTAATTAATGTTAACAAAACAAGATAAGTGAATCCTCCATTGATGTGTGGCTAGAGCATAAAATTGCAAAGTTTGTGCGGTGTTAACAGGACATGGCAAGGAGCAATATATATAATATTCCTGGCAGTGGTTAATGCAAACCTGACTTAACTATCTTGTCCAAAGATCTCATGTTTGATTTTTGGGCAGCTCTTTTCAGTATTGAATTAGTATTTGAATGATCGCTTTTTGGCTTTGCTCGCTTTCTGGCTTTGCTCGCTTTCTTTTCTTCTTTTTGTTTCTGTGGTATGGTCATGGCTGTTCGCCTTTATTAGGTCATCCCACTGTATGTATCATATAGATATATAGTTTTACCTTACCATGCGTGAAGGATAAAACTTGTTATTCTCATGTACTGAGTTTTTTTTTCCTACAAAAAAGGGTGAATTTGAAATAAAAATGCTGATACAACTTTCTGTATCCAACCTATCATTTTTCGTTCTTGTTCTTTCTTTCAAACCATGGGAAGATGTGGGCGAAGAAAAATGTGGAAAGATGCTTATCACACTCATTTGCTTCATTAAAAACTTAAAAATACAATTTACTTGAAGGAGTGAAGGGTGGAGTCTATGCGTAAAATTAAAAAAAAAATCTGAATTCATTATAAATATTTTATTAATATTATGTCTTGTTATAATAATAATAATAATAAATAAACATAAATAATAATAATCATAAATAAATAAATTTATCTTATTTTCTACTGTTTATTTATTGGATCCAAATAATTTTACTTTTTACTAATTTTTGTTCTACTTTTTTTCAACACTTTATCCATACAAATGCTATAAAAGAAATCCGAAAGTTTGGACCGTTGAAATTTGTAGATAATGCAAGAAAGTTGATGGTAACAATTTCTCAGGATGCATTTTTGTTTGTAGGTAACTTTATTGTTAAATTATTCCGTAAGTATTTTACTTTTGGACTAACCATGTGTTACTTATTCACCTACTAATTCGTAGGTAATACACATACAGGTGACCTGAGTAACTCACCTACTAATTTATCTGCACGTAAATTACTTATTGATTAAGCGAAATAAATATAAAAAAAGTTATAAAACATTTGACATATGATTGACTCGTCGCACAAATTCTCGTATACATAATATGCAATCAATGATATATTTGTTTAATAACAGTATATATTAATCACCTTATCAAAATTATTAAGATATAAAAGTCATAATAAAAGTAATCAATTTTTTTAGTCTCTTTCGTTAAATTAACATAACATTATTAAGAAGGGGATAATTTAGTATATGTACATCAATACATAGACATGACTGATGATGTGTCATCTAAACTAAATTTTTTAAATAAAAAACAAAAAATTAAGGAAGCTTGATTAGTACTTTGAAAAAAATAGTATAATATACATGTTGATAATATTGTTCAACAGAACAGAATAATAAGAATAATATTAATAATATTTACCTAACGTATTATTCATCCCTAACATGCTATTCAAATAAAATTAAATTATATAAAAAAAAAATTATCACTATCTTAGTCTTCATTACTTCTAAATTGTTATCTTCTTTATTAGTATCACCGTTATCCAATTTATAGAATAAAACATATTTTTAATATGCATCTAATATTTATATACAAAGCTTGGTGATCCTGATTTTGTCACGTGTATAAAGATTGGTACATTCTTAAAATGTACTTCTTAATTTAATTTATTGTTGGCTGTTAAAATAAAAATATACAATTTTTTCTATGATATCACAAAAATATTTCATTATTTCTTTTTTTACAATGAGTTAAATCTTGTCAAAATTGCCTTATATATATTTTAATTATTTATATCAATAACTATTTTTTATGAATGAAGTTTAATATACAAAACAAAAACTGGATCTCAATACAAGAAAAAGTAATATGATACAATATTTAATGTGATAATAAAACTTTTTATTTTATGGGTTTTGGAAGCGGTGTTTTAATAGATAAGACTTATAATTATCATTTATCCGATTACATTACCACTGATCATATCCATAGGAAATTTAAAGTTACTTACATATTTTAGTCAGTGGATATTTATCCATGAAAATTTAACAAATTTATTGTAATATGAGTTCATGTAAATTTACATGTCTTTTCTAACTTTAGTAGATGACATGGGCTACACGTAATGGTGGAGTTAATATATGCAAGTAGTAGGATCGTAATCTCGTACTCAGATTCCAATAATAGACCAATCTCCTTCGTAAGAATATCTCTTTCAACAAAGCTGCTCAAATCAAATCTTCTTGTCACCATGTCTTGATAAGAATTATGATGGCAGAGCTTCTTGGAAGCACTTTCTGCTTTTCTTACACAGATCTGTGGTGTCAATTTTCTTCGATTTTAAGCAGAAAAAAAAAAAAAAAAACCCTATTGCATTTCACTATTTTAATCTAAAAGTGTGAAGTTTAGGTTTAATTGCATTTTACGCTAATTGTGTCTGCTGCATATTCCTCCATTTACAAACAAATTAATTAATCTATTTTTTTCCATCCAATACAAGTTATGTATAATTTTGTTTCTCCAATTAACAACAGAATATTCTTCCAATGAAGTCCATTTTTTTTTCATGGAAGTATTAAGGTTCAATTTTGAAAAATATTTATTTTAGTTTATCTAGAACATATATAGTTAAACATTTTAGTTATATGACTGACAATTATAAATCGTCTGCTTGATAATTTTTTAATTTTATATTATTACTGTAAAAATACTCAATCGCATTTTATTTTTCCTTTGAAAATATTCATTTTAATGTTTGGGTGGAGGAACTAAAACAATTTTTTTAAATTAAAATAATTAAAAATAAAGAAAAAAACATATTTAATTAAAAAGGAGGGATAGGATAGTTAAAGTGACATTAGAAATGTGTTATTTTTAATATTGATTGTTAATTACTGTCATAGTACTTATCATTTTTTAGTAAAGGTATCTCCATTGTAAGTTATTAATGAGGCTTTTAGATTAAGAGTTAAATTCTTATCTGATTCTTGCATTCGATAAATGACTCTACAATCACATTTAGAATCTACTTTTGTAAAAAAAGAAAAAAAAAAGTATTGTTTTTAAATGGAAAAACAACTACGAAAATGATCCAATCCTTTCATGACAATCCCTTCAATTCCAATTAATAATAGTTAGGGGTGTGAAGAGAAGCCCACTAAATATGAACTACTACTACATCACAAGACTACAAGTTCCACAGCTTGAAAAACTGCAGATATCCAGTTAGGGCCCAAACTACCCTCTAAGGCTCGGGAAAGGTTTTTCTATCACTTTTGCTATTTGCACCCCTTTTTTTTTACTATTACAATTTCCTTTTTGTCTCTTTTCAAAACACCCTTTACATGGATGAATATATATATATGTGTATGTGCTTGTATGTATGGTAACCATGGATGCCTTTTACTTTTAATTTTACTTACAATGGGTGCCACGCAACTATTTCCATCTCAAACAAATGGGAGATGAGAAGATGATGAGGCCATGACTCACCGGGGCGTCATATGCATTATCATTCACACATTCCCACAAATTCAATCATACATTTCTTCAACCGTTTTATTATCTTCATGCGAAAACTACAAACATTATTTCTTCATAAAACCTCTTTTCTGGTTTTTAAATAGAAACATTTTTCTAGAAAAATGAAGAAAAATACATGGTTTGTGGCAAGTTGTTATGTTGTAGGGAAAATATCAAGAACTCACCTTTGAATTACTCAACTCAACTGTTACGATGGCGATGGGAAGGGGAGTTCGGTCCCTTCACTCTTTTTTAATATAGACGATATTTTAGTATTAATAAAATTATTTTCTATTTACTGGTTTTAGTTTTTAATACAATAATATTCAAAATTTTTTATTTATTTTACTTTTTAACTTATAGTACCCTCCTTTCTCCTTTTGAATAAATAATTTATTTTTTTCATCTAAAGTAAAATTGGTTTTGGTTTCTATTTTTTTTGAATTACAGATAAATTTTTTTATCACTCATATTTACTATTTAAGAATTAAAAATGTGGTTTTGAAAAAATATTTTAATCCTTCAATACTAAAAATTAAAAATGTATTTTCCTTCACATTCGACTGGATTATAGTGACTTTTAAATTTGAGAAACCAAAATCAGCTTCATTCTAAACTTCAAGCCTTATTATTCTTATGAATATTTTGTTTTAAATTTCAACTGACTTTTGATTATATTATTAGGCCAAGTTGGTTGCAGTAATTGATTTTTATTAAAAAAAATACAGAATTATTAAAAAAAACTAAGATTTCCATTATATTTTATTTAATGGAAAATCACACTCAAAATTATTTTTAGAAATGTTTTCTTATAATATTATTACTTCAACTACAAGTTTATTTTTGTTGATTTTGTATAATTTTAAATATTCAGAAGGAAACCAACATTGTGTTATATAATTGACATATAATCATATCTTTAAATGTGTGATCAGAAATTTGATCCTGAGAAAGAACATATATATATATATATATATATATATATATATATATATATATATATATATATATATATATATATAAAACAAAATATTTTA
>Ga0209700_104548_pt1 | contig 24807 bp, 12 predicted proteins | sample SiratroredBW_FD_187528 | JGI IMG/M metagenome (GOLD analysis project Ga0209700, IMG submission 187528) | Root nodule microbial communities of legume samples collected from California, USA - Siratro red BW (SPAdes) (version 2) | ecosystem: Host-associated > Plants > Roots > Nodule | place: USA...
GTTAAATATTTCGCATTAATGATCCCCATTTTATTATTAGTGGCAATGTTGTGAATTCAGTAATGCATGAACAAATGACTCACCATATTTTCCTTTTTTTTGTTTTTTTTTTTTGAAAATTTAATTATTATTTTTTGACAAAACACATTCATGAAATTTTGGACATTTTTTTTTTTGAAAATGCATTTATGAATACATGAGATTTTTGGGAATGTATATATGATATATATTTGAATTTTTTTTTTGAGAAAATGCATTTATGAATGCATGAATATTTTTTAATGCATATATGATGTATGTTTGAATGATTTTTTTTTTAGAAAATGCATTTATGAACGCATAATTTTTTTTTGAAATGCATATATAATGTATGTTTGAATGATTTTTTTTCTGAGAAAATGCATTTATGAACGCATAATTTTTTTTGAAATGTATATATGATGTATGTTTGAAAGAATTTTTTTTCTTGAAAAAATGCATTTATGAATGTTTCTAGAAAATTCATTTAGGAATGCATGAATTTTTTATTTTTATTTTCCATTGAGATTGCGACCTTGATAGTGTCGATAGGATTTCAAATTAAATTTTAGAGACAGTGAGGTTGAGACCATGACCATGTCGAGAGGGTCTCAAATATAAATTTTGAAAAAAATGAGGTTGAGACCATGACCGTGTGGAGAGGGTCTCAAATTAAATGAATGCATGAATGTATGCAATATTTTTCACTTTTTTCTATTCTTGATTTTTTTTATATTGGCATTTAGGAAGAGAAGCATGAGTGCATTGAGAGCGCATGAACATATACATGGAATCCTATGAAGGTATGATGATTTATGAGAATGTATATATGAAATGCATAGTTTCTATTTTTGTTTATTGAATGAATAATGATATGAAAATGCATATATGAATTCAATTTCTTATTATTTTTTTTAATGAACGATGTTATTAAAATGTATATATGAATTTTTTTATTTTATTAAATGAAAATGCATGTATGAATGCATAAATTCTATTTTCTACCTGTTTTTCTTTGTTTAGATTGAGATGAGTGCATAAAAATCTATTTTTTTATTTTCAGTTTTGATTTTAAGAGATTGCATAAATGCATGCATAAAACTCTAATTTTCATTTTTCATTTTTGAATAAGAATGCAGGAATGAATGCATAAAACTATTTCTTTTTAAAATGTATTTTCATAATTCCTCCCAAGGAAAAAAACATGTTATAGAATGTAATATGGATAACTTTGAAGATGTATGATGCACACTTAAATGTATGATGTACATTGATATATGTGATGTATGTTTAGATGTGTGATGAATGTTTAAATGTATGATACAATTTAAAAGTATGATGCATGTCTAACTGTAAGATGCATGCAAAACTAATTGATGTATGCATAGAAATACAAATTAATTAAGCAACATCTAAAAATTGTTTTTTTTTTGTTTTTTTTGTATTGTTTTTATTTTTTATACATGAAATTTATAGGAATTCATTTATGAATTTTTTTTTGTGAAAATGCAAATATATGAATGCATAAAATGGACGTATGAAATTTGGATGCATGCAAAAGTTCTTTTTTTTAAAGAAAATGTATTTATGAATGCATGAAATTATTCTTTTGTTTATCTTTCTCTTTTTTTTTGGAGAAGGTATGAAATTCTATTTTTCGACACTACAACATTTATCACTTTAGGCAACACTTTTGTTAGCCACAGACAAATAAATGTGGCCTAAAAGTAGAAAAGGCCATACTTTTACAAGTGTGGTTTATTTTCACTATAGGCCACACTTTTTGAGTTGTGGGCATTTTAAGCCACAATTTTCTCCTATACCCTATTGAAAAACATAGGCCACATTAAAAAAGTGTGCCCTAAAATTAAAAAAAAATGTGGTCTATAAAAATTATAGTATAAACCACATGTTCTGAATGTAACCTAAACATTAAAGGTAAAATTGTAGGCTTCCCGTTCTTACAAAAATTGGACTTCCCGCTCATACAAACAACAAACGATTAAAGGTCTTGAAATTAAAAATAATTACCCTTCCTGATGCCAAACCCTCTGTCTACCCTACCTAACTCCCACAAATCTTCTCTCTACACTACCTCATCCCCTACCTCACTCTCTCAATATTTTCATCTTATCTCCCCCACTCTTTGGTCGACCATCCTCTCCTTGTCGCCACCATTGTTTTTCATCGGGCATTGTTTTTCATTTGGTGTCTTCTCCCTACAGTCATCTTTGTGCTCTTTGTCGTCTCTGGTGAGTCTCTCAATCTCGATCTTTCTAACTGTTTTGGTCATGTTCTTAATTTCTCTTCTTTCATTCACCTAATTTAGGATTTCTGTTTCGAATTTGGTTAGAATTTTTTTGTATAATTTAGGGTTTGTGTTTTTTTATTAAAATTTGTGTTTTGGGGTTAGTTATTATGTTTGTTAGAGATTTGTTCATTATTAATATTGAATATTAACATAATATTTGGCCATAGAAACCTTTTGTAGAGCATAAATTAGCCTTTAAACCAACATGGTCCGAAACTTGAAAATTATTGAAAGAAATGTTTGTCCTAGGACCATAATTTATTAATTTAACGTTTTCATGAGTCAAGAAATTTATAGAGGTATATTTGTTTCAACTTAAAAGATGAATACGACTTTTTCCTGTTAAAGGTATAATTACATATAAAAAAGTGCAAAATGTTTATATAGATGAGTGAATAATGTTTAACATTTTGGAATCAAGCAATAATTGCAAAGTAAAGATATGCAATATTCATTTTCAAATAAGTGATAAGAGGACTTGGATGTTCAAAAAAATCATGGTTCTATAGGGTCTGTTAAGAAATATTTCAAATTTTATATATTGATCGAGGTTGATCATTTTCATTTTTAAAAATCAAATATATGTAGTAATTGTATGACCCAAATTCTTTTGTTTTAGAAAGATACTTAGCTCAAATTATTGATATTATTTTTTATTATTTTTAGTTATAGTGAAGATCTCAAGAGCAGTTGGGTATAATTGAATTTGCTAAGTACAAATTAATCATTCCAAAGGTAGGTACAAGTCCTGAATTTTATATAGTCTCGTCTATTCTTACATGCAAAACATTTGATTTTGGTTGAATTTCATTTCATGTTAGTCCTTTATGTACTCTGTATATGCTATAAATAAAGATTAACATTGCAGTTCAGCTCCCAAACCTATATCCAATCACAACAGTATACTTATTTAATTGCTCTATACATAATGAGTCTCCCAAATGCATATTAAGTAACGTTTGTGATGACTCACTTCTGTCTTTAAGAGTCACTGCTAACAATTCAAATACTTATTTATACACCTGATCAACGCAGATGTGCATATAAAGGCATATATTAGACATTCCATAAATTAAATTAATATATTTTTAAATTATAAATTTTTTTAAGTTAGTGTGATAAAGCTATAACTTTGTGAGTTTCTTGAAGAAAATGCAAAGAAAAAGAAACAAAATGGGAAAGAAGAAAATGTGCCTTAAGAGTACATGTTGAATACACTGGAATCAATGTAGATGAAGGTAATATTACAATGTTAGTAAGTTTATTTTTTTATTTCATTTATTTTTTTAACTTAGCTAAGTTTAATGTCAAAATAGGCTCAAGCAATAAAAGAACACGAGGACCAACAAGATGTTTACAAATACATGTAAGAAATACTGAAGATTGTCCAACAGTTATTTTGGACAAAGATAGAGAGTCTGTTGGTCCCAATATTAGAGTTATATCTAACTTGAGTTATTTCCTTGGGACCTTAGCAAGGAATTCAGATTTTTGTCCTCAAATATACACAAACTTCAAGGCTTTGCTCAAAGGTTACAAGGAATGAATATGGAAATATGTTATGGTAATGAAATAAAATTCTTATCTTTGATTGAATTATAAAATATTTATGACATGTGTTTATTTGTGGCTTTTTTTAGGATAAATTCATTATTTCTGAGAAAGGACAGGAAACAGTTTTTAGTCGTGTGAATGATGCCTGGAAAGATATAAGTACTATGTAAAGAGAACGTAGTTTAAGAATATTTCACGTTGAAGGAACAATTAAAACATTGTCCAAAGTCTATTCCTGAGGATCATTTCAAGCAATTGATAGAGTATTGGACAAATAATACTATCAAGGTGTGATCCTTCTAGTTCATAATATTTTGGTTTATAATAACATGATTCTTTAGTCAATATTAGAAATTATGATTCGAAGTTCAAACACATAAAGATCCTGTAATTGGTAGTTGAGCATGAAACAAACGTTTTTTAGAAAATGGTTTGTTCAACACTAGTATGTATCCCACATTTTTTTATACCTATTTTTGTGCACGGTTTCTAAATAACTACTCGACATTTTTATTTCATTTTTTTATTTTGTTAAGATTTAGAGGTGAATAAAGATCAACAATGCCTCATTCTATATTTTTGTTAACTACATTTATATTGATGTATGTTCTCATCTACAAAATATAGAGCATTAGTGAAATGGACGCGATGAAAAGGACTAAGCAAAAGTATATGCATCTCGTATGGGAACGATAAACTTTGCCAGAGTTCGAGCCAAAATTGGTATGGTATTATTAGGTTATGTCTCAATTTATAATATATCATTAATATATATTTTACTATTAATTTTCAATTTTTTATAAATAGAATAACAAATCTGATGGAGAAGAAGTTACTAGAGCTGAAATGTTTATTAAAACTCGACAAGGTCATCTTGGTAGAAAGGAAAAAGCAATTGAAGAAACACTAGATGCATTGTAAGTTTATTTATACTTGTGAAATATGTTTGAAAGCTCCATACATTTTATTTGTTCAAAACTTTGATATTTTTTGATAGTCTAAGCTTCAAAGTTCCATTGAAAGTTCAAGTACATCTGGGAAAAAAACATTTGAGTCATTGTTTGGCAAAGAAAATTCTGGCCGAGTTCGTTGTTATGGAAGGATTATGACACCCAAGCATTGAAGAAAAATAAAGAAATTGATGTTCTAAAAAGAGAACATGTCATTGAAAGAAATGATATGATCAAGAAATGATATGGCACGAGCATTAGGCAATGAAAATAGTGTTGCAACTCATGTTCTTGATGATGATGATGATGATCAGGTATACAATGAAATCATCTAAGATTGTGAAATATTATGAAAACTTTAATAAATTTGAAGAAAATCATATACTAAGTTTGTTTTATTGTTTTTTTTTTATCTTTTTACAGGGTGAAGTTCAAGTTTATTTGGAGAAGAAAACATAAAATGAAAAAATAAATAAAATACTTTTGTTATATACCTTATAATTTTTTGTAATTTTCAAAGTGTGTTAGGCAACATTGGAGTATAGTTTTTAATATTTTAGTTGTTACAATAATGTTTTGAAATGCATTATGCAATTTAATTACATTTATAAATGTTACAAGTATTATTAATGTTATCTTCAATTATAATTTTTTTATGATTTTTTTTTAAAAATATATATGAATTTGTGGATGATAATGTATGCATAAATGTGTAATTTTTTATTATTTTTTCGTATTATTTTTTATTCTTGAAAAAATAAATGTATGAATGGAACTATTTTATTTTATTTTTGCAAATTTATTTATTTATTGATTTATTTTTGCAATATTGTGAGACTGTATGGATGAATGAATTTTTTTATTTTGCCTTTTTTTTTTAAAGAAAGATGTGTAATATGTAATGCATGTGAGAAAAAAAGAACGAGATTAATGCTTTTTATTTTTTATTTTCCAAAAATAATTTTTTTTTTGAAAAATAAAATATGCAATACATGTGAAGAAATGAAATTAATGTTTTTTATTTTTCAAAAATCATTTTTTGCTTTTTTTTTAACAAAAAGTATGCAATACATGAGAAGAAATGAGATTAATGTTTTTTTTATTAATAAAAAAATGAGATTGGCGCTGATGTATAGAAAAAAAAAATCTCTCTCTTTCTTAAAGAAAAATTGTTGAAAGTATACTAAGTAAACTCCTAGGAAAGAGAGGTGAGTCACAAATGGACATTCTTATACCAAGTCTTTCTTAGCCATAGTTGTTTTTATACCACTCTTACAAATTTTCTTTAAAAAAATGAAATTGATTTTTTTTATTGAAAACGGAATGTATTGTATGCAAGAAAAAAGATGAGATTGATATTTTTAATTTTTTTAATTCTTGTGTAAATAATGACACTGGATAATTAAGCTGAAAAAAGTCTCCATTAGTGCCCTAATTAGGGTCTGTCCTAGTGAGACTTAAGTTCTAGGCATGTAAATATGATCACAAAGGGTGGCTTATCTTAATTTTCTATTAAAGGTCACTAGAGCTATGACCCCCTTTACCACACATCCATATCAGTCAATAATGACAGTATTTATGGGCATGATAATAAAGGAAACAGACTCTAGCTGGAGTTTTCACACACCTGGGTTAGGAAGTACATCCGCCCAGCTTTGCTACACAACTTCTCTATTTCTAAGTTTCACAGACCCGGGTATAGCGCTCTACTCATGATATGTAATAAAGTGTATGTGAAGGGAGAAAAGTGCATACCTACCCCCGCTTTCAAAACAACCAGAAAATTCTCAAGTAAATATATATAACATGTCGTTCTACCCTAAGGTTCAATATTTCAACAATACAAATATTTACATACCTAGAACACGCTCCTGTGCTGCAAATTAAAATATATAGCATGCAATATATACAAGGGAAATGTAAGCATTCAGAAAACCATACAAATTTTACTCATTTAATTAAATTAGCCTGACTCTCAAAATGTCCCCGATAGAGTCGTCATTTATCACAACCGGGATACGACGGGGCGATTAAAAAAATTTATTTTATTAAAAAAATATTTAAATAGAGGTTAAAGTTGCCACTATAGTTTATTATGAAAATCATAGAAAAACCAAAATTAAAATGTTTACGAACCAGATTCAAGATTGGGGAGTAGGTTATGTGTAGATAAGGTATTAACACCCCACAATGCCAGTCCTGAGACGGTACCTTTAATCAAATGAGTAGAAATAAGTGTGGTTTTATAAAATATTATTTTCTCCAAATAATAACATTAGAGTTTAGGCTTTTAGAAATTTGCGTTTTAGGGATGTTTCAGGATGGCTGAGATGGAGATTGTGACAGGAGCAACAACCTCTTCATTTTGTTGGGGTTTGAGGGTGGATAAGTGTTCAGTGGTTCTATTAAATATTTGTTGTTCTCTATGATTTTGAGTTCCTCTTTGAGTGCTCCAATGTTTTTGCTTCCATGATCTACTGAGATTTAGGTTTTTTTTTGTTTTGGGTCCCTGAGACTGTGTGAAATGGCAACCTCTATAAAGAATTAAACAACAGGACGTGCTTAGAGCAACATCTCCCGTATAACAAAAATAAGTATGAGACGTGCTTAGAGGAGCATCTCTGGTATAACAAAAACAAATTTATAAAGCAAATTTATTTACAAGCAATACAAAATACTAATATTCATGGTATTGAAATTTCAACAGAAACAAAACAAGGACAAATAGAATAAGAACAAACAAAACAATCACATAAGGCTGAGCGATCAAGACATACCAGTTGAAGACCAGCTTTAACAAAATTCACTTCTTTCTTCTAATTCAAGCCTGTGAATCTTCAGTATCTTTTTCAATAATGTGTAATTCTAGTGCTCTCTAAAAAACCGTGTTTCCCTTTCATTAACAACTTTTGAAAATGTTTTATATTTTTTTAATTATTTTTTAAAAAGAATCAAAGCGATAAGAGTTGAATCTCAAGATACCATAGTAGTTCTCAAACAAGACAATCACATATGCATAGAGGAATAAAGGAATCAAGCGAGTAATCAAAATAATCACATTACATATAGCAACATACAAGAGTAAAGTGATTGGAGTGGACTTACCCGTTGAAGCACTAATCAAGAACTTTAGACTTTTTCCTTTTCTCCTTACGCCCTCGATGCCTCAAGCACACTAATTTCTTTTAGCAAGGTAATTTTTGTTGTCTCTCCCTCTTTTCTGTTTTGGTCTTTTTTTTTTCTTTTATAAAATTTATTCAAACCCCTCGATTGCTCTACTCCATCAATTCAATGAATCTGCCCATTAATTTTAGTTTAATTACTTGAGATAAAGCTGAATCAATCAGAGTTATTTGCAATTAAGCAGAATAACCACCCATTATTACCATTATTTGCAATTAAGTAGAATAATATCCAATTAATATCATTATTTGCAATTAAGCAGAATAATCACCAATTATTATCAGATTCCCCCAACCAATCTATTCAAATTTCCATTAATTAACTTTTTTTTGAATTTTAAATTAATTTTCGTGCATTAAAAATGAGTACCTGAAAGGACTGTCAGATTAGGGAGAAAGTGTGACGTGACAACATTTTAATAAGAAGGGGTGCAAAATATCAATTTTATCTTCCTTTTTTAACACACTTTTAATGGACTGGATCTCAGCAAATTAATTTACTTTATTTTTTTTTAAAATTAACCCTTTATTAATTTGGGCTTTATTCAAAGACAATTTATTTTCTGTCTGAATCTCTTAATGGGTTTTATTTTTTTTTATTTTTCTGCAGTTTATTTAAAATAGACCCAACACTTCTTTTTCTTATTTTTCTGTTTATTTTCTATACTTTCCATTTTTAATTTTATTCATTACTTATTTATTTTACTTTGTTTTTTTCTTTTTTTTTATTTTACTTTGTTGTTTTTTCCTTTTCTTTTTTATAAATTTTATTTCAAAACTTTATTCATTAAAATGAAACTAAAACTTTTTATTTATTTGAAAATGACAAGATATGATAAAAATATATTTTTTAATTTTCAATTTTTATTTTGAAATAATTTTATTTGTCCAGACGAAATTGGGTGTTGACAATGTGATCTACATTATTAGAACATTTATCAAATGTATCTTGATAGTATTGTCCAATATCTTCATTACCAAGGAATTGTCTACTATCTTAATAGTGTTATAGTGTTTGTTATCATCAAAACTCATAGTTTCTCACTTCATGAGGTCATTTAGTGGGTATTAGATCATCTAATTGGTTCTAGATCTCTAGAGTCTTAACACTAACCACAATTCATGGCCATTATTCTCAGTCTTTTACAATCTTCCACCTTAGTTGTGTTGAAGCATAAATATGTCATGTTTTCTACGACGATTTCATGTCTAAATAGCTCAGAAATGAAATAAATATTTATCTAAGTCTCTTTATAGATGATTTAAGGATTTTGTGGGAAGAAGGAATTAGAGTGTTTGATGGTTATAAGATAGCACTTTCAAGTTACATGTAATGCTAAAGGTCATTATGCTGTCCAATATATGAAGAAGACACAAGTTATGTGTAGTTGAAAATGAAAAGAAGGTAATTGATTATAAACGTAAACATTTTCTTACTTGTATGCACTCGTATGGAAGATTGAAAAAAAAGAAAAAACTTTTGATGGTTCTTATGAGGACGAAATAGCCAAAATTAATTTAATGGGTGAGGAAGTTTATAAGCAGGTGACAGATATTTACATTGTCTTTAGGAAGACTCAGAAAAGTGAAAAAAACATGTTAGCACTAGAAATGGAAGTTTGAATAAAGCTAATAAAACACTTTTGAAAAATTGTTCTAAAATATCCTATTACATGATAGTAGAGATCCTATAGTGATTTTACAACAAATTTCACTAGTTTGGAAGGAAAAATGTTCAATTAGTATAAATGATGATAACATGTAATACACACATTTCAAGCTTATAATCCTTTGATATTTTAAAATAAATTAATTGTTACAAGAGAGGCGCTTTGTTGGCATATTGTTTCAATTAATTTATCTTAAAATACATAATAATAAAATAAGATATGAACATATAACCATGATAGTAATTAATTTGAAGAATATCAAAAAACTTTTATCATGTTCTTCATATTTCAATTGAAAACACAAATAGATATTTAAATATCATTATGCTATCTCATAATACATTTGTAAACAAAATAAAATCAATCATCTAATTATTAAGATCCTTTTTCTCTTAACTTTTATTACAACTGAAAACACATCATAAACATATAAATATTATAATGAAGAGATAAGCCAAAAGTAAAAAACATATTGATGATCAAATATGATAATGACTCTGATATTAATTTTTGGAACCAAACTTAAACTTAAGCCTTTGATGAAAAAACTATAACCTATATAACATTGATTGGTCATGTTAATTATTAAAACTAAAAATGGAAGCATAACTGATAAGAGAGCATAATAGTTTAATTTTCCATATCAATAGGTAGTGTCTTGAAAGAACCTTTTAATATCTCTACGCCTCTTACTCATAATGGGATGTATGAATAAAGAAAAAGAATGTAGTCTAATATGGGGACCTAACTTATTCATTGACAGATAAGATTTTTCTTTGGTATTTCTATTGACCCATTACAAAATGGAATTATCCTTTAATCATCACATATTTAGGGGTGACTCAAGGCACAAGCAGGTAAAACATGGAAATGAGATTGTCAAAAGATAAAACAATAGATAAACATGCTCAAGAACAAATAAATAAAGATAAAGGAGATTTATTTTCTGATGACTTAGATTTATTTTTTGAATTAAATTTCTTAAAGGAGATTATAGGTTTGAAAAATGATAAACCAATTGACATTTTTAATTATATAAAGAAATAAATTATTTTCCAAATACATATATTGCATATAGAATAATGTTAACAATTCCAGTATTAGTTGCTTTAGCTGGAAGAAGTTTTTCAAAACTTAAATTAATATAATCTTATTTAAGATCAACAATGTCTCAACAAAAATTAAACCGATTAGCTTTATTGTCTATTGAAAAATATATTTTAAATAAAATTTATTATGATGATTTCATACATAATTTTACATCACAAAAAATTAAAAAAAAAATAAATTTTAGAAAAAAAATATCATAATTTTAATTTTTTTATTAATTTAGAAAATGCCTAATTTTTTTAATTCACTTTAGGCCTCCTAAAATATCTTGAGCCGCCACTTATATGTTAAAATGTGAAAAGCGTTTTATTTTTCTTCTCATTTACAAAACACGTGGCATGCTGTCAACACTAAATAAAATAATATTTGTTTTAACACCTTACCATATCAAATAAAAATAATGCCACATTACACGGTCTTAAGATAACATTATTCGTAGGTTATTGTTTTTGGATGCATTTTTAATGTATTTTCCCTAGTGGCGTTGTTTGTTTTATGATGGTTATCGAATATTTATTTGCATAATAATATAAACATGTTTTATATTATTTCTTTCTATATGATGTATATGGGTTTGGTATCCCTGCATTAAATTATACGCATTTTCTCTTTGCTTTATAAAAAAAATAAGGTTTTAGGCTAAATTTATTTAAATTAAATATTTCTAATTTGGATGAATCTTTTTAAGTATTTAATGTTTATTCATAAAAAAATGTATACACTATCAATAAATCAAGAATCATAATATTTATAAAGAGATCTAAAGTTACTAGACATTCATATCCATGAATAAATATCAATATAAATCTTTTATTATTCTAGTACACGCATTATTTTGCCCACTCATTGAAGTTTACCTAAAATAATTGAGGTTTGGGCTATATGAATGTAATGGTGGTTGCCCAAAGTTTGAGATCATATAGAGCCTTTGAAATTTTTTGTGCCAACTTGTGTTTTCCCCATCATTTGGTGTGGAAGTGTGGTTTGCCTTTGAGTGCATGAAGAGCAGCATAGTATTTGGTGATCCAACTTTTGATTGTCTTTATCTCTTTCTTTCATTGTTCTACCAACCATTCTAGATCACTTTGATTTTCCGGCATAAGATCCAGGCAATGAGATCCTAAAAGAATAATTAATATTCATCACAGATGCTATCATTTTATTTTGTTTTTCATAGATAATGGTAAAAAAAATTAGGTTCTTTTTAAATATGATATAAAGAAATAATAGAATAGTAGAAAAAACTAATATATATGTTTAACATGTTAATGAAAATCAATTTTGGAACAATCATATATGGATATTAAAGCCTCTCTTCGTAAAATGTACATTATATTATTTAATTTTCTTTAAATTAGTACTCTTAGACTAAAATGCATTCAAGATGAGGTTAAATCGAAGAGAGATGAGATGTTTAAGATTAAATATATCTCGATTAAAAGTAAAAATCAAGAATAAGAAAATTTTAAAGGTTAATCTAGAACTAAATTAAAAAAAAAATCAATTTTCTCTAAAGTGTCTTGACAGGAAGAAATTAAAAAAAATCGATAAAATAATTATTAAATTAAAGTCTCGACTCAGACACAAATAGTTGTTATAATAACATAGGATAATGTTTAATTAGAAGGATACGTTGGACAAATTTAATGTAAATTTTGAAGAGTTACGAAAATTTTAAATATTTGAATGTTATAAACATTTTATATAACATAAAAATACATTTGTAAATACTCACTTATATAAAAATGTTGGAACATAGTAATTATCAATAAAATAAACTTTTCTAACTTTCTATCCATTCTCTCCTTCTACTTAAGCTTCTTCATTTTTTATATTACAAAAAAAAAAATGACTGAGTTTTACAAATGTATATTAGATTGGAAATCAAATCATTTATGTTAATATAAATACAATAACTATTCACTTAAATCTAGATATTTATTCCATTTCAAAGTTAAAATTATAAATAGAAACTGTTAAACTCTTAACCATTATCAGGAATTTTTCCATTATCAGGATTTTTATTTAAAACGGTACTTAATAAAAATGTTCAAGCCTGAAATCATTCTCTTTTTTCCAAACTTTCAAGTCTTTAGTCCCATCAAAAGTTTATTTTCTAATTAGGACATAACTTTAAGATAAATTGTAACTTTAAAATTTACTAGTTTACAATTGAAAACTGTGACTGGTTTAAGTTTTGTCTTTGGTTTAATTTCATATGAAACATTCTTGGTAGCTAGCTAATGCTATCGACATCCAAGAACTTGACAAGGAAAGTGTAATTGCGCTAGCACTGTTGTTTATTTAATTAATGTTTGACCTTTTTATATAATTTTTTATATTTTTATTAAATTAATTTTGCTCGAAACTGTCCTAGGTGGTATCACATTCAATGTGACTTATAATTTAGAAAAAGTAAACAATTAGCAAAATATAGTTATAAAATAAACAGAAAACTACATATATTATACAAAAAATGTAGACAATTTAGTATAATATAGTTATAAAGAGATTATCAAGGTCACATACCATTAACTGTTGAAACGGCAACAATGTTGTCTGATATGTTTTCCAGAACCCTGAAACATGTACATGGCTATTTTAAATATTGTCCAATATAAATTCTTTTGTTGTTTTAATTGAAACAAGAAATCTAAGTAAGCACCAATTTATTATTGTCTTTTGCTACGTAATTCCTAACATAATAAAACAATATAAATAACATCAAAATAATGAATATTTATTGGTTTAGTGTCTAACTTTAAATACTTTACTATAAAAGTGTTAACAAACGCGTTTTTTTCATATTATACTTTATTATTGGTTTACAAACTATAAAATAAAAAGAGAATCATTAAATCAGTATCCATAAAAAAATTTTATTTTTAATCATTCAACAAATATTAGAAAGTGTGGTCAAAATAATATTTTATAGTCTATTCCCAGTATTTCTCATTTTACTAATATTTTGAGACCAATTTTAAAAGTTTTTCATCCAAGAACTAATTAATATGATTTTTATTACTTAACGATGTCTTACATAATTTTTTTCATTTAAAGATTATTTTTATTTTGTCATAAATAAGCTTCCATTTACTCCATTATAGACTATTTTCTAGATATTATTAAAATTGACATTATTATTCTTAAGAAATCTTTACAAAACCAGCTATAAAAGGTAAGAAATGTGTTCAATAACATGTTTGTCAAACGAAGAGAAAGCAAGGCTAGAAAGAAACAAAAACAGAGTCTAAAAGACAAAAAAAAAAAATATTATTGAACTAATGCTCCTAAAAGAAAACATGTTTAGAGAAACAAGAAAATTGCTATATATCTAGCAGAAAAAAACGAAAAAAAAAATAGAAAACAGAAAGTCACACTCGAGCATGAACGAGCAGGGATGAGAAAATATATAAACGACTGATTTGTTAAGCGGAGGACGCTGAAAAGTTAATTTTTTTTTGTTTTCTTCTAAATTTTGAGATAATTTAAGAAAAAAAAAAAAGAATTGATGGTTCGTTTTGAGACTTATTTGTATTTCCACTTTTTACCTTGTAAATTATTACTTTCTTTTTAAAATTTTCTTCAATCAGCTAATTGTACAAGAAATTTTGAATTTTTTCTTCTTCTTTGTGCATAAGTTTTAAAGATAAAAAATAAATTGTAAACAAATGATAATTTTATAATTAGGATGAAAACATATAAAAGTAAAACAAAACAAGTTTTGTATTTTAGGTTTGCTTACCCGCCACTACTATATGGGTCCTTTAGCCCATTGGAGAAAATAATGTTGCTTCCGAATGTTTGAAGTATCAATTTAATATCCTGCATTAGCACAATAAATTAAGGTTTCCAAATGTGAGACAAATTTCTTGTGAAAGTTACAACAAAGAGTATTTCCAACACAATTGAAGACAAATCTCTTATAAAAGTTAATATATTTATAAGTTGGTTCAATCAATATGTTTAGAAGGAATATACAATAAACATATTCATAATTAATGTTTTTGAATAAAAAAAAACAAATTAAAATAAAGGGAAGAGTAATTACATGGCCACCGTAGTATGTAGTGACCCAATGAGGACGAGGTGAAACATCAAATTCTCTCTTGCACCCTTCCACAAAACTCTCTAGGCTGAAAGGATTAGGTTCAAACATGGAATCGTTTCCTATGCCAATGGGTATTACCATTTCACTGCATGTCTGAATTAATTAAAGTACACACATTAGTAGTAAAAGTCAAATAAAATAATTTAACAATTTTATGTTCAGAGATAACTTATAATGATTTTTTTTTATAAGTATGTTATCAGTGAAAAATATTTTTCAATGACCAACTTTCATGAGAAAACTATTACAAACTGGTTGCTTTAATATGATATTTTCTCTCTGCAATTTTTTTTTATATTTACATAAATTAGAGTTTACTTAGAGGATCAAGGAGTTTTAAGCAAGTCTCACTTATAAATTTTTTGATAACTATAACATTTATATTATAATTCATTTTTAAAAGTATTATAGTCATTATGAAAATAAAATTTTGTATTTATAAAAAATAAAAAATAAAAAATAAAAAGATGAAAGGATAATTGTGAAGTGATTGTAAAAAATTCTCATAATCAAATTAAATTCTAATTATTCTAGTCTGAAAGACCATGTTTGTGTATGGCATTGTATCTTGTCTTATGTTCCTAAGTTTGTTTTCAAACAATTATTGAGCATGGGGTACTTTTTGAGCGACTAGTGACTGGTCTCGATTGAAAAGTGAATGCAAACTAATTCATTAAATATCTACCCTACAATTTTATAATGATATGCCCAAATTACCTATAAAACAATAGTTAATCATGGGAAGAACAACAAGTTTTCGTACTACGTTGGCTATTTAGAAAATTTTGTATCATTCTTTTTACATGAAAATTATTGGAATGTCTCATTAGACATAATGAACAATGATTTGAAAAGGTAGCCAGTAGGCAACTAAGTAACGAAATGTCATTTTTCACTTTTCGTAAGGCATATACCATTTACTGTGTTTGTGTTGGAATGTCATGTCCATCACAATGAGATAACGAATTTAATGAAAGAATTAATGGTTTTACCAAATTGTGTGACCTAATTATAAGCAACTTCAGGAAAATGACAACACCTTAATCTTGTAAATGCAATTGATTCGTAATTACCTGCCAAATCCATCCCTCAGTTGTCTCAGATAATTTTTTGTCAGGATTAACTGTGCATGTGGTGTTTCCCTTGAGAGCCACCACACCTGCATATATCTTACTAAGGATATCACTCCCTAAAGAACCTCCATCAATGCCACCACAAACCACATTAACTGGATATTTTGGAGGACTATTATATTGAGCAGCATAAGCAAACGTCGACGTTAAGTAATTTATCAATTCTTCAGGTTCGCTTAATGGACTGCAAAACGTGATACTCTCTCAGTAATAAAATATAAAGCTTTACATTATTATACTTATAGAAAGTAATGATCTTAATGGTATAATTCTTATCTATTTATTAGTATTAGTTTGGCCTTTATCTAATAAAAGTATTAATGTAAAAGTCCGCTGCATTATCACATCAACACATGTTGATATGACTGATGTTAATATTTTAGCCTCTATTAAATTTAAATTTGTAGATAAATTATATAGTTAAAACAGTAAGGCAGTTAAGTTTAGTATTTAGGGTTCAATAAAGAGATTGAAAGTATAATAAAGAAAGAATTACAATAGTAAAATATGACAATAGTTAAAAGTTGAAATCCACATGGAGTGATAGTTGTGAGAGCGTGACTGAAAAGCACACCATTTAGTGAAGAGGGGTGCAAGAGAAACCTGCAGCATTAATAAGTGTTAAATAAAGGAAAAGGATCATTTGACAATCCCATAAAAATTATACCTATTTGCTAAGGTGAGATGACATGTCTTAAATAGATAGTAGAGGATAATTTTGGTATTTCAAAATGTGTTTCCTTAAATGAAATTTGTGAATAAAAATTTAATTGTTTGACACGGGTTTTAGTAAAGCAGAAATGTTTAAGCTGAGTTAATGTGGTAGTGAACAAGAAACCAGTGTTGAGAGCTTTGAAATGGAAATAGGGGGAGAACCAAACCAAAATCATTAAAGGAGAAGACTTTAACGTAAAAACAAACCCGACAAACAAACACCTTAACGCGAACAAGAAGGCACACGACAGGTAGAGAGAAACCGAGACGTAAAGAGGGAAAGCGACACCATAAGGGGCATATGCTCGCTGTAAATATAAATGGGAAACATGAAGTTTTCCAACCCTAAACAAATTTCAATTTCAAATTTTTTCAACACTAAACAATTTCCACTTTCAAATTTCCTAGTTGGACCACACTTATTAAAAATGAACTTTTTCTATTTTCATGTCACCGCCACATCGTTGTCATTTAGTTGTAATGACACGTGGCAATGTCAATATATCAAAACCCTTAAATAAATAGAAAATAATCTTTTGACAATAACAACCATATAACAACCTATTTTTAAGGGTATTATTAAAAAAATTATATTTATAAAGAAAAAATAATGTTTTGACAATGATAACAACCACATAGCAACCTACTTTTAAGAATATTATAGTCATTATAAAAATAAAATTTTGTATTTATAAAGAAAGAGAGAAAATAAAGGGTAAATTGATAGTTGTGAAGTGATTATAAAAATTTGTTGGATGTCAAAGTATCACAATCCTTTATAAAGAAAGAAAGAAAAGAAAGGATAAAGGATAAAAATGGTAGTTGTGAGGTACTTGTGTCATTTGCTTTTATTCTCTCTCCTCTCTCATCTTTTTTTCTTCCTTATCTTTCTCTCCTCTCTCTCTTCCTTTTCATTTAATGAAGAATCTTTCTTCAGTTCTCTTTGTCATTTGTCTCTAACTTTCTCCTTTATTGCATCTCAATATTAATATCAAATAAATAACATAAACATGGTGGTAGGTGGTGGTATCTTATCTTCTTCCTATCAACCCTAACATATCACATCTCAACTCTAACTTTAGACAAATAAAATAAAAATAAGAATGATTACAATAAATAAAATAATAATAGTAATAAATAAAATAATAATAGTAATATATTAATATTATGAATAAAACATATTTATGAATATAAAAAAATATATATGATTATTTAAAAAGAAAATAATAATATTAATAAAAAAATAATTAACTAATTATTATATATATGTTAAAAATAAAATTCTAATTATTAAAAACAGAAAAAAGATAAAAAGATAATATTGTATTTAATGTAAAGTAAACATTACTTTCTAAAAAAATAAAAGAAAATAAAAATAATAAAAAGGAAGAAGATAAGAATAACACATTTTTTATTAAATGAAAAAAAAAAGATATAGGAGAAAGAGGAGAGAGAAGGGAGAATAAGAGTAAATGGACACCTTACAATAAAATATTACTTTTTGGTATATATAAGAGTGTCAAGTAAATGTATTCACACATAGGAATATTAAAATATTATTACTCTTGTAAAAATTGTTGGGTGTCAAAATATCACACTCTTAAATAAATTTAATAAAGAACGTGAACATGTGAAGATTAGTACTTGCTACTTGCTAGAACATTTCTTCCAAAACAAAAGGGAGAGGGAAGAGAATTTTCATACTTGCAAGTGTTGAATCTCTTGCTGAGAGTGACTAGACCATTTGGTTGAGAAGCTACTCTACGAATTTCACTCCAGGATTGTTGTATAGTTTTGTAACATGTCTCACTAGCTTCCTGCATGTCACTTCTTCATCAAATTAACAACCTTCAAGCATTTCATGGAAAGTAAATAAATATAAGACAAAACATATCAAATTATGGTAAATTACTCGATAATCCCTTGTGACAACAGAGTAGTAACTATTTGGTGGCGTGATGTTATCAAAGTATAGGATTGGAGCTGATGAGGCCAAAGCACCAACGGCCAGGTGGGGATATTTGAGCCTGAACCACGAAGCAAGCACTGCATAAAACAAACCTTTCCACATTAATTAATAAATTATTTATAAAATATTTTTTACCATCATCTAATTACAATTTGTTATGTACATTTCTTGATTTTTATGATACTATCTTAAAAGTTATATCAATACTGATTTCAGATTAGTTAATTAACAGTGCATGAAAGTTAAAATTAATGATCATAACCAAGGTACAAATTTGGAACACTATTGAATGAAGGGTAATTACTAACTTCCACCATATGATCCTCCGATTACAACCACTGGGGAATTTTTGGCATTTAATGTTTCCTTGACATGATTGAGCACTGCTACATAATCTGCTAAGGCTTGAGCTGAGTTGAAATACCCCATAGTGCTTGCATTCTTCATTGCTTCATCCCTGGATCCAAATGGTACTGATTTCCCATAGTACCGGTGCTAGAACAATCCAATTGAAGATTTAATCATTGGAACTAAAAAACTCAAGAAAAAATGAAATGAAAGAGTTATGTATATGGAAATACCTCTATGTAGACCAAGAGGGCATTGAAGGAAGCAGCATTATCAATTAAAAATCCTATGCTGGTAGGGGAGTCATCTATTGGTGCTTCAGGACCAAGGTATGCAAATATGGGGGCACTAGAATTGGCACCTCCCCAGTACTTGGAATTAATGAGGTATCTTTGTTGGAATGTTGTGTAGCTTTCAGGCCTATAGTTGAAGTGATCCAAAGTCTGGTTGAAGAAAAATGTTTTCACTTCTTCTGCATCAACTGCTGCAACTGAGTGTTGGTGTAGTGATGGTTCCCATTCAGGAATTGGACTCATCCTTGGAATTCTCCAAGATTTTGTGGCATTGAGGGGGAGTGAGTATGTGAGAGTTATGGAAAGAAGAAATAACAAGGAGTGGTGTTTCATTGCAACAAAGGAGAAAAGAGAATGGCTTTGAGGTTATTTGGTTTCTTTGGTAGAAAATATATGAATCAAAACGTTCTTATATAGCCTCTTTAGCCCGTGATCATGAGAGCTTGTGTGTATTTGTGCTTTTGTGGGGGAGCCTTAAACAAAATTAGGACAAATTATATTTTATTCACTAGTATATAATTTGAGTTTTTTTTTTTTTTAAGATAAACGTTAGGAATGTATTTTTCATTGCACTCCACTAAACACACTCTTTTTCATCTTGAAATTATCAAAAATTATAATTTTTTTTATGAGTTTCACAATTTATTTAAACTCACTAGTATTATTGAAGAGTGTTCTGTTAGAATTTTAATGTTTTAAATAACAATTCTTGGTTGTTAAGTCTTGAATCTTTCATTTCATTTAGGTAACATGTTATTGGTATGGAGTAATAATTGGCTTTATCGATAAATGTATTTTGTAAGAGAAGTCAACTAATCATTTCTAGTGAATCTCTCTTAGTTTGTGATATATGGTTAAATATTCTTTAAAGACTTATTGGTAATTTCTCATAAATATCTTAAGGTATAATAATAACTTTTATTATAATATATCAAGATAGTAAGATTGAAACGAGTATAAAAAAAAAACCTAAAAAAAAGAATAATGGATGGTGTGTTATGGAGCTGTGACGACATGGTTCAAACGTAACCAATATGATCACACAAGCTCACTCATACAATAAATATAAGAGTCATTACAAGAAATTTGTTATTTACGTACAAATAATTATTGTATACGGATTTTTATCTATATATAAATTTAGTATTACACATAGATTTATATATGGATTTATTACTTATGGATCTAGATTGTATGTAATTACATACATATCTAGATTTGTATGTAATTGTTATATTATATTTATTAATATCATTATTTTTATTTTAAAATTATTATTAATATTCATATTATTATTTATGATATTATTATTATTATTGACTTTTTTTTGTTTTTTTAATTATTTTAAACGTTAAGGTTACAACTTAATTTCATTTTTAGTTTTCTTGTTTTTGTTTAATTATTTTAAAAGTTAGTGGGGTTACTTCTTAACTTCATTTTGAGTTTTTTCATTTTTCTTAATTATTTTAAACGTTAAGGGGTTACAACTTAAACGTTTTTTTATCAAAAAATGTTTTAAAAGCCACTTTATGTTTTATTTTAAAAATTTGTCAACTTTTTACATATTTCATAGACTATTAAAATATATAAAAATAATATCACATGTAACAATAAACTTAATTAATCAATTTTTAAATATTATACAAGTAATTCATAAACATAAATAATATAACATATCTTTGCTTTTTAAATTTAAAATATGTTAACTGAGATCTTGCGACAGTACGATGATTGCAATTTTTTCTTTCCATATTAAAGTTGTCAGATGTGAGCATGATTTTGGTTTAACAAATTGTAAACAAATCGTACCACCTTAACACGATTTCAAGGGTTCTAATTTTCACTAAAGTTATGCAACGAGAGTATGATTTTCTCTTTGCTTACTGAAATTGTTTCTTTGTCACACAATTTTGATTAAATTAACTTCCACTTAAGAAATCGTGTCATTGTCACACAATTTCACTTGTAGAAATCGTGCGACGTAGGCACAATTTACTCATTTTGGTAAATAAATATATTTTCTATCCATTTTCGTAAATATGAAATCAAATTGCACCATTTTGGTACTTTGTTGTCGATTGCCTAGTGTTTCTAAAAGTGAAGAGGTAAATTATATAGGAGTCAAGGGTGGTCACAATTATCCAATTTTTACAACCAAGGGTGGAGACAAAATAATGCTAATTATGTTGGAAGGCAAGAACATGGAGCATCAAATAATGGATTTCACCAACAACAAAACTCATCTTAGCATTAGAGGACAACTAAGTTGGAAGATAATTAAAAACAATTCAATTGGAATAAAGAAGTACTTCATCGTCCAAATGGCACCCGGCTCAAGGTGAATGGAACTAGGGATGATTGTTCCTAGCGCAAAATTTGTCAAGTCTCACACGAGTTATTAATTTGCAAATATTAATATAAAATAGGTAATAATGAGTGAACAATCTAAAAAACTCATTGTTTATACATAAAAGTCTTTTTCAAAAAATTGTGTCTAAGAGTTTATTGAGACAAATAACTTACTTTATTATGATAGTTTACACCAATTTATCCTAACCTTAAGTTTATGTTCAATTCTCTTTTAAGAAATTCTTAAAAAATTTCACTATATTCAAAACTCAATTACAAATAAGTATTATTCTACATAAACGTCTTTCTTGATAACACCGATAATACCATTGAAGAATGCACTCTTTAAGCATTTGATATAGCTTTATATATTACAATAAACAACAAATGAAAGCACAATACATGTAGTCTCTAGTCTTCCCTCAAGTGCATAAGTTTTTGTATATTCTATAACATCTCATTGTAAGTATACTTTGATTACTAATAAGTGTCAAATATTAGAATACTTTGATCATACTTTTGGCTTGTATTTGGACAATAATGTTAGCATTTTTCTCTATGATAGCAAGTGCACCAGTTGTTCATGTAGTAGATAATAAATAGATCGTTCTCTCCTGAAGGACTTGTGCAATATACCAAAATAAATACAATTAATAACAAATTTAGACTACAAATTATTTTCAGTATTTGAATTGATAAAATATTTTAATCTAATTTAATATCATCTTTTCCAATTACCGATATGCGCAAATAAAAGCCTTTTCAACCTTATTCCTCTAGCATTGAATTTCATAAACTAAATTACCTAGCTTCTATCTCTAGTTGTTAGAATAACCTAATCAGCATTAAGATCAGTTACTATAAGCAGTCATTATACTATAATCCATCCCTATACTTATACATGTAATGCATTTACGTTTAATTCCAATTCCAAATAGTGCTTTCTAGTCACAATGAGAAATCTAAAATAAAGCAAAATATATTAAAACGTAAAACAAAGCTTTTTGGATTCAATGATATAAAATAAAATTAAGAGTGCATTTGAAGTGAGAAATTACATTCAATCCCAAGAGAAAGGAAGTTAGCTATGCATGGTAGTCATGAAAATACAAAAGAAAAAGAAAAGAATGGAGCTTGATGATGGTGGCCTCCAAGAGATCTCCACAAATGAGAGGTGATGATGATCCCCTATGTTTGACCCTAGCTTCCCTTTTATAACTTTCGCCCCTTGAATTAGGTCAAAGTGCAACAGTTATTTCGTAAGTCATGCCTTCAGTAACGTTGACATCTTCAATTTAGCGATTCGCTTATGAAGAACTTTAAGTGAGTTTTAGCCCAATCTGTGTCTTTAACTTAAGCGAAAAGTTACTTATGCTCTTTTTCTGCCCCTTTCCACAATTTCAGCGCTTCTATTCTCTCTTCCTTCAGATTTAACCTAATTCTCAACAAAATTTCTCTTTCTACAATAAAACGCATTAAATTGCAAAATCAATAATAAAAGAAAATCAAATAAAATCTAAACCGAATTAATAACAAAATCAAACTAATTACTAACATATCAATCACAAAATCTGCACAAAATCAACTAAAAATCAACGCTTATCAATTTCTAAAAATTTTGGGCAAGATTTCATGAATAGACACAAAGTAGTGATTTTTGTGTCAATATGTGATAATCATGTGACTTTAGGTCAACCAGGTCAACTAGTTTAAGACCATGTATAGACACAAGACTCTTAAAATTTAAATGTATCATTGTGGTACCTTTAAATCCTTAAGACATTGAAATAAACTTATTTTATGCTTTTGGAAAAAATGTAACATTTTTTAAAGAAAACATTTATGTTTACCTACCTCCTTTGGTGCTAACTCATGTATAATATAGGTGAAATTTTTTAAAAAATTTTCAATGTTGAAGATATATTGTCTTTTTTCCGTGTTTCAATTGCTAATAGGAAATGTCTTGTTGACATACAAAAGATATAACCCTTGAGATTATAACATTCAAAATCTCATATGGAAGAAAGTGATTGATAGTACAAAATAACATGGAATACATCTAAAAAGTATTCATTAACAAACCAATTAGACATCCTGTGAAAAATTGGAAAATCACCAGAAAGTAGGGTTGAATTATGATTTAAATAATTTAAAAACCTCTTTTCTAATGTCATATGATTTAAAATACTAGGAGGACGATTTCATTAGTTACACAATCAAACAAATAACTCGTTCATCTGATGTGTTATATCAAATGCACTTAACTAACTCAAGTGAATCATTTATCTATGATATTTTCTTATATATATCGTGAATAGGGATCAGACTATGATTCTTTCATTTGACATACAAAATCTGATACATAATTGACCATAGATGTATGTGATCGTAGTTGTTTCACGAGAAAATTAAAAGAATTCCAGTATTAACCGCTTAACGAAGTGCTAGACCATCTGACACCAAAGAGATGATAGTGTAGATAAGGGAAAGTTAATCTCAAGTCGTCTCCTAACGAATCCAATAGTAAATTTAGACAATCAATATTCAAAACTTATCTACAATTAAAAAAGTTAGTTATAACATTAAATTAAAGAGGAGTTTGAGACTATTGTGCAAGAAATTAAAATAGATGAATTAAAAATAATAAAAAAAATAGGTTGACTCTAAAGTTCTTTCACAAAAATTCTTTCTTGGTTTTCGTAAGATTATTATCCTTCAATTCCCTTCACATAGTTTAACTCAATTAAACAAGCATCAATCAAATTCAACAAAATCTTATTAGAAAAACAAGCGTTTACTAATATATTCTGTTATTACTCTCACAAGAATAAAGATTTGATGAAGCCAAACAAGACAAAGCAAGCAAGCAATTGGAGGAGATTTGGGATTTGGTTTTGTGTGAGTGAGTGAGAGGTTGATTGGCAAAGAACCTATGCATAATTGAGGAGAATTCCACCAGCACTATGGTTTAAGAGTGATTAAAAACTAATCAAAGTGAGCTAGCTAAAGTTTGGTGCAAACTGGTTTGAAATACACTGCACTGGACAAAAATAAATCGATTCCAGTTTTCATGAAATCGATTTATTCGTGTCTGG
>Ga0209700_104549_pt1 | contig 24804 bp, 8 predicted proteins | sample SiratroredBW_FD_187528 | JGI IMG/M metagenome (GOLD analysis project Ga0209700, IMG submission 187528) | Root nodule microbial communities of legume samples collected from California, USA - Siratro red BW (SPAdes) (version 2) | ecosystem: Host-associated > Plants > Roots > Nodule | place: USA...
ATATATATATATATATATATATATATATATATATATATATATATATATATATATATATATATATATATATTGTATTTGGGTATTTATATTCAAATCATAAATGTGATAGACATTGATATATCTTCAGGTTATATTTCACTTTTATTTTATTTTATGTTAAAGATATATTTTGCTTTTATTTTATTTTAAGGAATCAAGATTTCAAAACTCAAACAAATGACCAAATAAAAAATTCAAATAAAAGGCTAACTTATTTTAACATATTCTATATTCGCTGGTGGTTGATTGAGAAGTTTACTTGTTTAACGACTTCAATTTAAAAAAAACTAATTTTAAATATCTGATTGGAACATTTATTTATTTTCAGCATCAAATGCAAAAAATGATAAATGCAAAGAAATAAGTCTAGATTCTCTTGCAATTTTTGTATTATTATTCTATACACTGATAAATAAAATAATAACTTTTATTGATTATTTACAAAAAATAAGTTTACATATACATCCTGCTACATGTAATGGTTACCTAAATTATCCTATAGTACAATAGTGGTCCACTATTTTGTTCCTCAAGTGTGTTCACTTACTACATAGTCAAAATTTAGAATAAATATGAACACATTTATTATGTACGTATTGAATTATTTTTCACCAACCATTGCTGTTTCACATAATGCTATATTTATGTTGTCATGTTGAGTGATATGAACTCATACAATAAATAAATCAAATTGATATTCGTTTGTCTTGATATTTCAATTCAATAATTTTTCTTTTCTTTTCTTAATTTATCTAATCAACATTTAAATTCCTTCGGTCAAAAATAAATTAAAAAATTATAATATAAATAACTCATTAAACTACTACTACTGTAAAAAGTCATTACATACTTATATACACTTTTAAAATATTTGTGTTCCTTTTAATATTGAGTCTTGCACCGTCACACAGGAGGACACTAACTAGACATTAACCCTTTGTGTTTTTTGGTGTATTTATTAAGAAAGAAAATAAGAGAAAAAAGAAAAGAAGAAAATGAAATGAATTTTTATGATTTAGGTTACTCAAAATTATGAGAAATGGAAGTTAAATTTGTGGATCCTATCAGAAAAATAATAATAATTCTCTCATATGGACGTGAAATGGGATGTTTTATAGTGATAATGAGTATTGAATGATTAATTAAATTACTTGATATTTTTAACTTAATCAAATTTAACAAAATCAAAGATTTAATGTTTGTATGCCTTTGGTAAATAGGTATTTAGTACACAATTTATGTCATAGTTTTCATCTAACCATCTCTAAGATTGATATGCAATTTATTGTCGAACAATTAAACAAACATTACTTTTATGTGGTTCTTTTGTCAAACCAAAAAGTAATATATTGCTTCACATAATCACACTTTCCCCTTATCTCGAGATAATCATGATTAATTATGTATGTTGGCATAAAAAAACTTTTTACATTCTACACTGTTAATACAATTTTTAAAATAATTGTAATAAAAGTTAATAAATTTAATATACACGGTGATTTATGATTAAATTATAATTTAAAACTTTATGTACAACTTCTTGATAAATAAATTAAGTTTAGTATAACAAGTTGCATTTAAGAAATTAGTCTAAAATAAGCACTACTTAGTTCAACTCGTCAAATATATATTTTGATCTTGTTTTTTATTTTACTTGTTTATCGTTTCACTAAACATAATACCAAATCAATATAATATATTTTTGGCCGAAAGCAAACTTAATTAGTGTGCTTTTCTTAATTTTCAAATGATTATGTCCAAATCAACTGAGGTTGTACGTTTGGTTTAAGTCAAGCATAATATATAAATAATCTAAAATATCATTTTAAATCAACCATACATGTTCAAACTAACTAATTTGCAATAATGTAAAAGTAGAGGTTTTTGAATTTCAAGATACAAAATAAATGAGTATAAATACTTTTAAATTTTCTAAGTGCTATTCAACAATGTACTGTATAATATCACTGTGGCATCATGGTTTGGTTCATAGTTAGGAATAAGAAGACATTTTCACTTGGGTTGAACAACAATTTAAAAATGCACAGTGGAAAACGCTACTTTCATAAAAAAACACTTCTTTCGCTTTGGTTTCTCTTCCCTCTGAGCAGAACATGCTTCAGGTGCAGAAGCACGATCTATGAACGCAAAAGACACTGATTTTCATAATTGTTTCTGCCAGGTACCAAATTTGATTTCGGAAAAATAATGCTTTTCCAATGAAGCATGTGAGGAGCGGTTGGGCCTAAAATAGTGGTATTGGGCCCCCACTGAATAAAAACAATTGGGCCCACCTACATTGTCAGGGACCTTATTAGGGAGAACATGTGTACCTTGATGCATGCCACTTCAACTAATGTCTATTTCGGAAAGAGCCATAGTTTTCACAATGACATTACCATTAAATAGGGAATGGTGTTATTTTCTAAAAATCTTTTTCAACTTTTTTTAACCATAGTTTGTTTCATACCACATACATTATGGTCGTAGGTAGAAAAGTAATGGGTGGAATAATACAGTAATGCATAGCAGCAATCAATTTGTTGTCATTTATTTTCTTCCAACTCATGCACTTCGATCAAAGTTGTACAGTCTGTTGGATTAATCGATATGATTCTGATCTTGTGTGGAGAGGATAAAAGGTTTTCAGTGCACCCCTTTGGAACCACAAACATGGAATCTAATTCTGAGTTAACTAAACATATACAATTGATAGAAACTATAAACAATTGTATCACATCTTATCCATAAAAAATATAACTAATTTATAATGCATGAGTAATGATTGCAAATTTTATCTTAGAAGGCAGTTTTGTAAATTAAATTAAACTTTTATTTTGGCTTTGTTAAGAAGGAATCGTTTGTAATGAAAGGTGAGTGGGGATTGTAGGGTGGATGCATGACAAATTGAGGACCATGAAGAACAAAGAAGCACTTACGCTTAATGTAATCATTCATACCACCTTTCCCACAAATACGCATGTGGAGCCATTAGTTTTGCCTTTCACCTCATCTTCAGTATCAAGCAAAACAAATTTTGAAACGCATTACATCCAAATGACCAAGGTTGATTATAGGATTACGGATATCAAATTTGTGATTTTTTTTTTATATGGAATTAGACTATACTGCGTAGAAAGAGAAAATAGTGTATTGGGTATTCTCTGTATTATAATTCAAGATTATAGATATTTACTTTCATGGAGCATTTTAAAAAATTGAGATTAAAAAACATAAGTTGATAAGTGTCAATTATATGTACTCGGGTTCGTGTTGTGTCGATCCAAAAGATATTAAACCGGTAGTTGCTAACATGTTGCGTGATGTCTTTCGTGGTATATAATTGTACTTTTTTCTTCATTTTCCTTAACCATATTTGTACAAAATCAAATATAAGGTTTATCTTCAGATATTATAGTTTGGACTGGTTCAACTCAATTTGTTTTATGAAATGTAGATTTGTGGTTTTTTGGAGCACTTTTTTAGAAACTTATGAGGAGAAAAAAATTATAAGTCAAAATTAGTTTTAAGTATAAAATAATTTGTAAATATTGGCATAATTTTTAAATTTTTTTATTTTTAACTTGTGTCTAGGCTAATTTAAATTCATGAGATTTTTTTTTCTCCTAAAAATTCTTGTGAAGAAAATTATCCAAATATACTTTTTTTGCAAAAAAGGTAAAAATATAAATTTACTCTCCTGTTTTTGTTGTTGGAAAAGTTAAACAATGATGATTTTCAGTTAATTCTAAGAAGTAACTTAAACCAATTATTTTCTTAAGAAAATATATAAGTGAAACAAATTGATTGATCAAGTTATGGTCATGTACATATTTTCAATTATTAAAAGATCATTATGTGAGACTTGTGATGGAGTTAACTTCATACTTCCTCCTTGCCCAACCCTATTATTCTGCTTTACTTTTTTGACTAATAATGGTGGGTAGGCTAACTCCAACTACTGCCTTTTTATGCATGGGATGCCCCCACTTTTCTACCTTATGTCTTAGAAAGTGCTTTCAGTCCATATGCTATCAAGAAAAATAAAGAGAAAGTAAAGTTGTAACGCACTGTGAGGAAAGATGAATCTGCTACGCATTTTACACAGAATAATGGTTATAAATAACCAAATAAAGAATGGATAATATTCAAAATTGAAGTAAGAAAAAAATATTGCAATTTTTTTATGCAGAAATCCTATACATAGCTGAAGATAATTGATCAACTGCATGTTCCAGACTCTAGGATATTTGTCTTTTTGACAATTAAAAACACTCAATGGCGTATATTAGAATTCGGTAGTAAGACAAAAAAAAAATGGTCATCAAAGGGGGATAAACAATGCCTCATTGTACACTAAACAACGTTGTAGCAGCTAATAATTTAAAAAGAATAGATAATGTGAAGTATCTTTGTTTGTTTATCCGATTGGAAATAAAAATTCTGAATAAAACATTACGGTATCCGTTGACCTACATCATCATCATTATTATCTTGTTTTGTCGTGTATCTTTTATAGAAAATATTTCTGGCCGACAGGATTAAACATTAAATATAAATATTTATTTCAACAAATTAAATTTTAATAATTTGTTATACTAAGGTCATCTCTAGTTTGTTGGAGCCTACTGTTGTAGAGTCCAGTCACGTACCCTAAACTTTATACACTTAGTTGGTCATACTAATAACAAATTGCAAATCAGTGAAAACCACACTTCTAACAGAAGCACTCACATGAGTTGCTATTAAGAAAATGTGAATTGTTATACGTAATAACTTGTATTTAATTTTTGTTTTAGTGAAGAAATTTTAATAACTTCCAAGTAATCATCATTTATATATAATTTAGATTTGATTATAAATTATTTTTTAAATTTTATTTCTAGACAATAGTTATTTGTAGAAATAACTCAAAAAAAATGTTAAATAATTCCAAGTGTGGCATGCAATGTTTCAACGGAAGAATTACTTCAAACAGCGAAGCAAATCTTAAACCTCCACCGCGGGAGATGTTATTATAAATATGAGGCTTAGGAGAAATTCGTCTGGTCTGGTCCCATACTTCACATGTCAAAACCAAAGCATTAAAACATCTTTAGCAAGTTTTATTTCGTCGTTCAGCAACAGTCAAATAATTTGCAGTTTACAAGACAACGAACGAAGTGATCGAGTTGTTTCTATAAAAAAAATGGTATTATTGAAAAGCGTAATCCGTATAAACATGTTTTGAGAGCAAATTGTACAATTCACTGTCCACTGTGTTGAGATGAGATTATGTGGGACTGTGATAATATTATTATTCTTATTCTTATTATTATAGCAAATATTAATCTCTCACTCATGTTAACATATAAGAAAAATCATTTAGTTGTGAGCTTCTGGGTTCACCTGACAAATAAAATGTACTTCTTAATGCACTTGATGTTAAATAAGAAAAACTGGGTGTCATTCTTTCCTCTCCGTAGTGTCTGTACACACAAAAAATATCAATGGCCTCCCTACAAATAAGGAGATTTCTCAATATTCTATTCTAAACTCCAATCCCTCTACCACTTCGAAATTTCCACCAACCAGAGGTTGAAGAAGGCCCAATAAAATTGAGACAGCGAAACCCAATCTTACAAAGGAAAAAAAAAAAAACATTTTTCTTCAGAAAAAAGTTCAACTGTGCACCGAATAGTTTCTCTTATTTGGTGTAATTACTTTCATGAATTAATGAAAAACATACGTATAAGCTTTCCGTGAAGTTGAATATCTTGCAACCAAAATAGAAAGAACAAACAACTTCCTAAGGAAATGTGGCACTGCACAAAATTATTAATACTGGATAACAAAGCAAATAATTTCTGGTGATAAACTTATATACAGTAGAGTACTTCTTTTTTATTCTATTTCTAATTAAAATTATAAATGACATGAGTAGTACCTGTATAACAAAGATGGATACTAATTCTGAAGTCGAGACTTCACTTTATTAAGAAAAAACACCAAAAGGTTCACAAGTTATATCCAAATTTTAGCCCAGGGGTTTTCCTCCTGCATCTGAAAGTAACAAACTGCTCCTGCTCAACAACAACAGCGGGATTAAAATGACATTGGGTTTAACTGTCAGTTACTGTTTTTGAATCGTAAAGATAGCTTTTGCTCCATGGCTATAAAATTGCATAAATATTAGAGTAGATTTAGGTTTGCCTTCTTTCATACATAATAAAACAGTTGAAAGTAGTGGCTATTAATCTAAAACTTGGTAAAGTGTACTCGTTGGTGTTTACGTCGTGGCAGGAAGTATGACACAAGGAAGTTAGAATTGAAATAGGTAACCTTCAATATATTTTCATTGCATTACAATACTTTTCCTCTTCCGCCTCCTTGCTTTCCGCAAGATTCGCTCAGTTTCTTCCTCTTCTTCCTTGCTCAATTTGCCAAATAGGTCTTCTCCTGTTCTCCACGGAACCATATATTAAAAACAGTTATGATTTTTATCAAATAGCAGATAATAAGAGATTTATAAAAAGTTATATTAAATTTATATATTTCAAATCAATGAATACACCTCGTGCTATAAATCATTATCATAATAAGTAATAAACTATATACAATGTACATTAATTTCCACAATCAACATAAGATTTTTAATTAGCCATAAAAAAATTGCTAAGTACAAACAATTGTATCCAATTTTCGGTAGTGTTTGGGAAACAAATATTACACTATTATATTTCTTTTAAACAAATTAGTAATGTTTGCATAGCTCAAAACAGAATCTAGAACTAGAATTCATGCTTTAGACCATGACTTCTGCCTACTGTAATAAGCAAAATTCAATTCTAAACTATTTAAAAAACAAAATAAAAGATGAAAACACAGTATTTTTTACTAAGATAACCAATATAATTAAAGAAAATAATCATTTAACATCCGATTTTTTTTAAACAAATTTTAATAATAAAATATTATATTTAAATGATAAAAATAAATTTAAATAAAATACCAATATATAGTTGTTTGATGATTGTAAAAGATCTGCAAGTTGTTAATGTATTATGATACTTGAATTATTTCTTTTACTTTTAAGGAGTTAAAGCTTTCTTTTTCAGTCTTATATGTGTTATTATTTTTCTTTATTATAATTGACGTTATGTTTTAATAGTTTTTTTACATTTAATTTAAAATTTTATGTACAAGATTATCAAAATAACACTTCACTTATAATCGAAAATAACACTTCTAATCTCACGTGGTTTTTGTCACTGAATAGTATCTAAAAATCTACATCTAACTTTTGTTCTTTTCCACAACACACCATATTAAAAACGAAAATCAGGTAGTTCTATCGTAGTTTTTGCAGTTTAGTCAACTACCTGCGTTTTCTTTGACCAAGCAGGAAAATCCTAATTCAGTCTCTTCGTCAGATTCAATGACAATAACACAGTCTCTACCTCCCTTTATACACTGTCATTCAAACAGTACTTGGCAATTGATAAAACACATATAAGATTTTAAAATTAATAAAAAGAAACCATTTGCGTGAAAAATGACGTGACAATTGTCACTGTTTAGTGCATCTTATGTCACTGTACTTATCATATCGGCAACTTATAGAAGGGCATGAACTTTCTGATCATGAAAGGGAACGGTGAATTTCTGAGAATACCTTCTCGGTTTCTGGTTCTTTTTTCTTTTGTACCTTCTCAGATGCTTTATTTGAAAAAGTGACTCGTTCCTTTTTTACTGACTTCCAGCCGCCCATTTCTGCAGCTGGAGCTACAGCAGCTTGTATACTCGTCTTCGCCTCACTGAAGTCAAGAAAAATACCTTGGTCACACTTCATCACAAATGCTTTTGCTAGTGTCAGATATAACCAGTCTTAAAAGAGTCACTCGTTATTAATTATTAAGATTAATAATTCGATACCGTGGGGAGAAACAAATATATACTATAAAATAAATCATCATTCCAATATACCTGGAATTTTTCCGCCAAAAGCAAATGCGGTTATATTATTATTAAATATAACTCGTGATTCAAAACGTAGAAAACTGAGTAAGTATTTTCTCGTGTTTGTCGTGCAAAAATAGGAAAAGCAGAATTCTCCGAACAAAAGGATGAATAGCATCGAAAAGAAATGACTTCACCCGTTGTGAGAATTCCATTAATTAAGCAATATTTTTTATATTGTTGGATTAATGAATATAGACAGGGCCAGGGACCAAATTTGGGGTCCAGAAGGATCAATTGCTGGATCAATGTTTCTAACTGGAAAAGGAAAGTTACACACACACATGAATTGTGTACATGGATGTCTGTGCTCTCTCTTCCTTATAGCGTCGTGGTGATTTTCACATAGAATTCATTCAGCCGGAAAGCAATGCAGCAGTTTAATCCAGTAAACCCGTGTTACTAGTCAACTTTGAAAGCTAGGAAATATATAATTGACACTAATCTACCATTTTCATGTCAAATTCATTTCATGTCTTAAAATTACATTTCCTCACTTTTGAGAGTGAAAAGTATATGATAAAATTAACAAATTGAGAAGTATATGAAATATGTCACATCAACATTCCAAATTTGTTTCATAAATAAAACTGGCTGAAATCGACAAATAATGTAGAAAAAATTGATTAGGCACTATTAGTAGAGTAGGTGAAGTTAATACATACTTTGCAAGAGACTGTCGCTTTTTCAGTGTGATAACCTGTTTGCTTAAATTCTGCAAGCCAACAATGTATCAGAGGGGGAAAACTACGCTTTCACCGTAGAAAAATAATCAGGATTCAGCATAGTAATTTTTTCACAACGAAAAAAATTCGAACAAGGTAATCTTCCATTTATCATTACAATAATCAGCAAAATATGTTAATGGTTCGTTAATAGAGATGAATAACCTTTGAGGACAAAGACGGCTGCGCCATATCCTTTTGGTTGAAGCTTTTTAGATTGCAAGAAATTCCCTGCAAGTTCTCATTGGCAAAGCATCATTTTTGGAAGGCAATCTAGTGACTATAAACACGAAGGAAAAGAAAGAGAGCTTGGGCGGAGGCTTTTTCCTGTAGTGGTGTAAAAATGAGAAGAGGGGTTCTAAGAAATCTTACTTCGTAAAAATATCTGTGCCTAACCTAAGAAGTTTAAAAGTTTAATGCATCTGCGTGTTTTAATCATTATAAATTGCCATATGGTACGTGCCTGCATTTCCTTGCTGATGTTACAGAGATCATTTTGTACATTTTGCATAGAGGCTTCAATTAGCTGAGGCAACGGAGAAACCGCCAAATATACATCCTGTAGCTTCTCTTTCTTTGAAACATGGCTCATTTGTTCAGATAAAGATTTCAAGTTCCCATCAATCGTTGCTTTAAATTCTTCTTGTCCTTTAGTCTGATTTAAAACCAGACTATTGCTATCAGTCTACCGAACTTCGATATCCACCGATGTTAGTGAAACCATGCAAGTCAAGGTAGGAATCAGGATATTACCATTAACTGAAATGAATTATCCTGAGCAATCAACTTCTGCCTTATGCACTCCACTGAATGGAAAGTAAGGAGTTAAAATTGTACAGTGTTTTATAAAAGTAATTTACGTAATAGACCGAGCCAGAGAAAACTCGGAATATTATAAATTTCAAAATGAGTGCAAAGGTTCATATATGATAAAAGTCCAGACTGAGCAAGCTGACATAAAACACTTAATTTACAAAAAATCGAGCTAGAAATCAGAGTTCTTAGTATACAAAACGAGCACTCCTTCTGTTGAATTGCCTTTCAAAGAATATACAATGATTGGAAAATGAAACATAAGCAGAGAATCAAAGGAGTGCCATACAAAACTTCAGTAGAACGTTTCTCGATTCGTATAAATACAACTCCTAAACACTTTGCTTAGAATATTGTCAGTAGTTACAATGAGTTACTTACCCTCCAAAATAATTTCCTTTGTTCCTTTGTGTACTTGCATAACGTCACTTTGAACAGAATCCAAGATCATTGCGAACCTGCTCAATGAAGTTTCCATTATGCCTATCCGGTGTTCAAGTCCTTCACTTAACTGACCTGCTAGAGCAAACAATCGATTTATTATATTGAGTAAAGTAATATGCAAGCATAAAAGGACTCTTAATTGACTTTCTGCCTTTGTATCATGAAACTCAGACCACTCTTAGATATGTCTAACGTGGATGCCAAAGATATAAGCTAGAAAAATAAAACCCATATTTTTCATTAAATACTCTTACCTTTGTGATCTGCAGAATTCCATTTGAGCATCAGATTGGACGAAGATCTCGAGTTAGGGGGTTGACTCTCTTCCCGTGAATATGTAGGTCGGGGCAAGCCAGAAAGCCTCCTCAAAGGGTTCTCTTGTTCTTGAGAACCGACTCTCTAAAGTACCATAAGAATATAATAAACATTCTTCAATCGCTTGTAATTACGTCCTAAAGTCTAAAAACAAAACATATTCGGCGTATTTGCGACATTTCATAATTGAGTGAAGGATATTTGAAGACGTTCTCTATTTACCAGGAAAACTTTCGGTTAATAACCTACTAGTATTATGCAATTCTTTTGGTCCCTTTAGTATTTCTTCAATCACGATTGAAGTTTCAGTCTATTAACTTATGCTGATCATTTTCAATGCAAACTTTTATTACATAGATTTGTGAAGTTGAAATTCCAATCATGATTTAAAGACAACGCAAAATACTCAGAAATTACAATTTAAATTTTGTCGTAAATTTATCACAAGCTAGTGACAAATTTAATTGATAAAACTAGGGATATCCATGGAATAGATCCACTCTGTGTATCCTAAGTAGCACATGAACTAATTGACAGCAATATTAGCTTTTCCTCTGGCATATCATGCTTTGATTCCACTTGTTTGACATAGGTTTTTTGTGAAGCCACGAACAATTTATAAAAGAGGTACAATCACGCTTATTTTCAACTCGAGCAATAATTACAATTCTTTCAACCTCAGATTAACTTATAAATTATAATTATAATCAATTCTAATCAATATTAGTTTACAATAATTATTTCGATGAAAATTGCTTATAAAATTAAAAGTATCAGTATCACTGCGTCGGTTTACAAGATCTAACCGGGTCAGTAGTTGTGACGGCCTCGTCGAGAGAATTTTGAGAGAAATGAGACAGCAATCCGTGCTGAGATGAAAGTCCCTGAGAAAGCGATTGCTGTGATGGTTGCGAGCGATGCTGAGAGTGAGAAACTTGCAATCCACTCGAAACGTTGTTCGCTTTCCTTCATACAGAAAAGGCGATAGAAAAACAACAGATGTCAACATCAACAGTCCAACACGACTATTTGAAATGAAACGCGTCATATATGTTTCCAGTTTAACTTAGTTTCCAGTTTAACACGTCATATACAAATCATTTTAACTTAGTTTCCAGTTTCGTTAATGCGCAGGATCCAAACAGAGCGTGTCGCAGAAAACACGAAGTTCACGAATGAAGTTCGTGAATAAACTTAAAATCTAGAACTAAAACTTCTCTCGGAGCGAAGGAATCAAATGAGGGTTCTACGAGAAGCAATGGACTGAATTAAACGAATCGTAATTGAAATGTGTGAATCAGTGCGAGAGGAGTGACCTTGAATGAAGAAGAGGGGGAGGAAAGACGGAGATGGAGGAGAGATCGCAGGCTTTGTTGATCTTCATTTTCGTGTCGAATCGGAGATGAAACGGTTTCTAGTTCGTCGTCGTCGGAATCTGCATAAACGGCACGCGTTTGGATTTTGTCAGAGAGCAAGAGAAAGAAGATGAAACCGGAGGATTGAAAATAAAGGCGGGAATATGGGATTTAAAGACTGGAGAGACGGTTGGTTGAATTTGGTTTAGGCTGGTATTTATAGTAATGGAACAGGTTTAGATAGAAACGGGCCGGGTCGCGGGCCAGTTCTTCTTTCAAAGGACAGCTTCTTCCTACACCTCTTAACCCTTCTCGAGACACCTCCAAAACTTGAAAAAAATAACAACTCTCTCTTAATGAAATTACAATTTTGTCCTTTAGTTAAAGAAATCGTAGAAGTGGGAGATGAGGGGTCGACGGACGGTGGTGCTTGAAGGTGATGAAGTGCCTGATTAGTGTCCTTCTGCCATAGCGTGAGTTGGCAACGGGCAAAAGAGTGCGGCAGTACGATAAAGCAGTAGTGGCACAACATTCGTTTGAAATGAATTGCAAAACGACGTATTTCGTAATTATTCTTCAGATCTGGAGGACAGTTGCCGAATGCGTCATTCCGCAACTCATTTCACTAAAAAAGAAACCCACCCCCAAATCGCAAACCTAACAAAATCTCTTCAAATCTTATTAATCCTTCAATATATCATGCATATCTTAAATAATAGTCAAATGTGATGTTATTAAAAGATAACGGAATGAAACCGGTAAAAAAAAATGTAAAACGGAACAATAGGGTCCTTGGAGATGCCAACGAAAAACGAGAATGATTGTTGTAAGAGGAGAAGATGTTATGAAGTTTTGGAGTGAAAGGTATAATCTTCTTCACAATATTATAGTAAGAATATTTTAGTCTGTTTGATGAAATTTGGAGCTGGTCAAAAAGTACTTGGAGGTGCAGGAAGAAGCACTTTTTAGAAAGATTTTCACAATTCTGTTTAGACTTTTACTTAATGTACCCCGCTTTTTCACCAAAATTTTCAAATTAACTCCTTTACCCGTTTTTATATGTTCTAGAAATTTTGAGAACATACTTTTCTTTTCTAGGATTCATAAAATATGTTTTGGAATACGTTTTTTAAAATAGAATAAAATTTTTGAAATAAGATTTGTCGAATAAAATTGTTAGATGTATGAAATACATTTCGAAATAAATTTTCTAAAACATATATAATACTTTACAGAATATTTTTTCTAGTCTTCAAAATGAGATTTACTTTTATTCTTCCTTATCTAATTACAATGTTCTCCTTCTCTTCTTCTTTTATAGCGGTGATAGTATAATAATAAGGGAGAATTAAGTTATTTCACTTAATTATGAAACCCAGGTTAAAAATGAGGGTACAAGAGGTAAAAGTCTAATGATTATCCTGATTTTGGATGAGAACAAGAAAACGTAGAAAAAAATATAAATAATTAATATTTTCTTTTATAGCTTAAATATTTGTTAAAAATTTAAGATAAGCTGAAGGTTCACTGATGAATAACATGAATAATATATCAATAAAAATATTTATTTATCAAATATTGATGTTTAGATTAATTTGTTCAGGAATAATTTAGGCTGAATTTCTCTGTGTTTCCTACAATATTTATTTCATTTAATGAATTTATGGAGGTATTTTAAAAGTGAGTCAATACTGAAAGCTACGTGATGTAGTGACTACATCTGTCTGCATGTTGAGGAAGAAAATGATAGTGTGGCCTGCTAGTACCTTCCTCCTCATATTCCCTCGCATATCCTTTTACACCCTTCTCTAGGGCTGCAATTCCATTTATATAATTAAACTATACCTATCAATGCATGACAGTGATATTTTATCTTGTCTTTATTATTATTATTTTTATGCTTTACTTTTTATTTCCTTCACCTATGAAAAGTCATACTTTGTCGGTTATTATATAAAATCTAATAAATTTATCGTATATGAAAATTTGTAATTTAATAATAATAATATATTGATCTCTTACAAATAGTCTAGGCATTTTTTTTTCAATCACAAATTATACAAGTGTATTAAGTTTTTTTGATTTGATTGATATAAACAATTGGTTTGATGATTATTTTTACATCACTCATCCTCCTAATATTTGGCCAAGATATTCTTAGAGACATCGCCACCACAATATAGCTCTATCATGCCATGATATCCATGATGTGAACTTGTTTTAAAGATTTGTCCGATCACAGAGAAATATAATAGTGTTTACATTACAATATTTCGATGTTAAATGTGAAATTTAAAAAAATCTATTTATATGAAATCTATATTAAAATAATACTTTTATTATAGTTTCTTAAAAATTTCTTTAGTTTTAAAAAACTTGTTTATATTAAAATAAAATGTTTATTGATAAAAAGAAAAATTCTTCTAAAAGAACTTTCACTAGAGATGTTATTTTATAAGAAACTCTCTTCAATATTAAGAAACCCATATGTTTAGACCCATAAGTCTTTATTAATAAAAAAATTCCTGTAAAAATATTTTATAAACCACTATCATGTAAAAGATGCTTCAACAGTGTAGCAATATATAAAGAGATATACTTTTTTTTGTGTAAATTCTTTTGTGTAGAATGAAATTGTGGAAATGCACTGCAATTATCAAATTGTGTGTATTGACCAACTATGAAATGTGCCCATATGTACTTGCAATTTTTTTTTTTTACATGGAACAACTCTTTCACTATGAGACCAAGATCCTTAAAAAAATACAAAGTATCGATAGTGTACTTGAACTAGATAACGATACTTAGCATATGTATTCCAAGAGTATCTTATACTTTTTTGTTTAATTTTAATTTCTTCTCTTGAATATAGTTTAGATATTTTCAAATGCTTACTAAAAAAGTATTAGTAAACGACTACATGAACTAAAATATATCTAAACTCAAATATTGAATATAATTTAGTATACTCTGGTTTGAAATTTGGAGAAATATATCTTATAGTTTTTGTTTGAGTTTAATTTTCATGTATTATCTCTGCAACATTTCATAATTTTCATTTTCTAATTTTCAAAGTGGAGACATCCTTAATTACATTGTTAATGCATGGAAATTAAATGCTTACTTTAATGCTTGCTTTAGATTGGATAGCTGTGGAGTCATGTTAATGAAAGCAAGAGAAGATGGTTTTGTTAACATTAAAAGGGAGACGTCCATCTTTAGTCTTTGTTAATTATTATTATTATTATTATTTTTATAATTTAATATGCCCTTATGTACTTTGTCTCATGATACAGCATTTTTTCTATTGTACTACTATTGACCACTTTAATTAATGATTTTCACCGGTAACACCCTCATAAGTTTGGGGTTCTCGAGTGATTAATTATTTGTCTGAAACTTAGTTAAATTTAAAATTTATCACTCCTTTACGAAAGGCAAACTCATTAAGTTGGTATGTGCCTTGATTTTTTTGAAAATGTGACTATTTTTCTAATGGTTGTGTGTATTTTGTATTAAATTTTGTTATGATATTTTGCGTATTTTGATAGATAACATAACAAAAATAAAAATATAAGTGATAAAAAATTAATAGTTGAACAATAAAAGGAAAACTAGAGATAAGTTCTTCATTTAGTAAAAAATACTTGTTTAATCTATGAGTGATTTAGTAAAAAATACACTTTTAACGGATGAGTTAAAATCGGTAATGATCTGAACAATTAAGTCAATAATAACTTATGTCAAGAATATTTAGAAAATCTACGAGATCAAAAATTATATTTAGAAAATCTACGAGATCAACAATTACTAAACGTGTATTACACAATATTAATTTACCTAATTGGACTTAACTAGTTTGGTTAATATAGTCTGTTATGATAAATAAACTAATATAAATTAGTCTTTGTAATTTTTTTTTATCTTGTTTTATATTTTACGTTATTACTCTATATTAACTTAAGAAGAAAAAATAATGTGTGAAAGCTTACTCAAATTCTTTATTGAACACTTTTAAACTAAGTATTTGATCTAAAGTTAAAATTATGATCTAATTGCTTTCAAAATAAACATGATATATATTAATAAAATAATTTAGTTAATTTATAAATCTATATCTGGTTTGATTTTTTTTTAAGTTAAAGAATTAAAAATAAATTTAACATTTTAAACATATTTGTCTAATCATATATTTGTTATAAGTTTACTTATAAATGTTTTGTATTCCATCAAACAAAACCAATTAAAAAGTATTTATAAAAAAATATATATCTTTAAGTTATTTTTTTAATTAAATCTTCTCAAATCAAAATTTCTAATAAATACTGACACTCTGATGAAGGATTAATATTCTAATTATTAATCATGATATTAGAAAGAGATTTTTGTCCAAAAATTAACTTTCTTAGCCACAATTATTAATTCATGTTAGAATTATTAATTCGTTGAAATTATATGTGTATCTTACACTTTCAATAAATTAATAATTCTCATATTAATTAATAATAGCTAAAACACAACTAATTTCAATGAATTAATAATTCTGATATTAATTAATAGTTATGACTAACAAGGTTTTCAACAAATGTTATGGCCTAATTCCTTTACTATTCTCTAACTAAATTTTAGAGGATTAAAAGATAAAGAAAACTTAAATATATGCCACTTTAAAATTAACTTATTTTCTTTTTCACTTTCTTTCAAACGGAAAACGTTCCTGTACCTTCTTGAATCTTTATGAGGAAGTTTAGATTCCATATCAACAAACTATCGCTGGCATGAAAACTATGTTTAACCCCCTGGGTCCAATCAACTACTAATTTATAAGGACCAAGTTTGCAATAACTGATTCTAGATTAAATTAGGTTCCTTGAATAATCTCGTGTCGGTGTGAGAAAATGTCCAATAGATGATAATTAAAACAATAATTATAATTATGCAAACAAAATTAGTGTTAACCCCATGAGTTAAACAAAGTTGGGCGGCAAAACAGAAACATAAAGTTTTTATTGTGGGAATTTTACCTAAACCATCATTTTATTCTCTAAAAATACATGACGCTGTGTTAAAATGCGAATTAAATAATTTTATATCCAGTATAATTCATTGTTATTTTATCTTAAAATATATATTGACATTATAACTCAAACTCGCAATTAAAAAAAAATAACTAATGTGACTAATAGATTGTAATTTCACGGATAAATTATTCAAGGACTTTCTGTAACTCACATGTCCTTTTCATCTGCCTTTCTGTCATTCTGTGTAGACTTTTATGGTCATTTTTGGTAAGGCATGCATGAAATTCGATAAGGGTGGGGCACGTACCAATGGAAATCAAATTCTCCTATATATTTCAGCATTAAATCTATTTCACAAAAAAAAATGGCAAAATTTTATCAAGTGAGAATGTGCCACCATTATTTATTAGAATAAATATGTTGACCATTTATGTTCAGAATTTGATTTTTGAAAATTCAAATTCATATAGTAATAAAAAATAGTATTAATTTCAGAAAATTGACTGAAATTCACTTCTTGAGGAATTAAACTTTTAATCATGAACAATGTTATAAGATATTAGAAATCCATATAAAATTTGGTTTTTGGAAAATAAAATTCTCAACTATATTGTCGAATGTGAGAAATCCACTCGAAATTTAATTTCTCTAGAACTAAATTTTGGTGAGATTTTACAGTTTTTTTTTACAAAAATTAATAAGAAATAAAAAACTTAGAAAAAATTGACCAAAATTTGACTCCCCATAGACAAATTTCAAACAAATTCTTTACATTGATGACACTGTTCTAAGTTATAAAATTATTTTTTAATAATGGAATTCTCAACCTCACGAATAAATAAGTCTATTATAATATAAAGTTCATTTTCATACTTTTTAATAGATTTACTGTAGAAAAAATTTATTATGAGAAAGTTGTATTATCTACTCATTTTCTTATAATAATTTAGAAATTAAAGATGTGTAATGACTATAAATGATTGCTAGACCATTACATTTTCAAGAGTTTATGAAAAAAGATTTCATCCAGAAAAATAGATATATGGAGAAGAGGATATATAATGCCAAAATGCTTCTTAAGATAACAACATTCATTTAAGACAAAAAGAAGGTTGTAATATACCAAAATATCCATAAGATGATAAAGCACACCTCACAACTTCATAGAAGGATCTTCAAGTTTAATGAAGATTAAATTGGGATCTAAAGAAACCTTATGTAAAACACTTAGAGTATTTATCCAACTACATAAGAGAGTAAGTCCAACCATTATATCCATCAAAAGACATAACCTTTCCTAGATAGTTATATTATCTAAATTAGAAGAGAAATATTTGTCATCAGACACAATCCTTCTTAGTTATAAGACCTAATGACCAATAGATAATAAGAGACCAAACCTTCAAGATCTTAGCTAGTAGTGGCTATTTGGCAAAGATAATACTCGATTCAAATAGGAGTGACTCGAGTAAAGAATACTCATTGACGAGGTCAGCTAAGAATAGTTACGATCCAAAAAAATATTTGATTAGCTATGAGTGGCTAGGTGTAAAGAATACCCAGGATTAGCTAAGAGTGACTTGAGAAAAGAATACTTAAGGGGTTAGTAAGGAGTGACTACAGGTCAAAAGAATGCTTAGTTAAGTTAATAGTGACTTGTGTCAAGAATACTCAATTAAGTCAGGAGTTACTTATGTCAAGAATACTCAAGGGGTTTATGAGACCAAAGAATACTCAACCTGTACTGCATAACATTAGTCTACTTAATTGAACTTGACTAGTTTGATCAAGAACTAGATAGAGTCTATTGTGATAAATGAACCAGTATAAATTACTCTTTGTAGTTCCCTTAACTCATTTTATATCGCATGTTATCATCATCTTTATTAACCTAAGAAGAAGAGCTAATGTGTGAGAACTTACTAAAATGCTTTTAAAGTAAGTATTTGATCTACCCCTTGCATTGGTTAGTCAGATGCTAAAAATATGATCTAATCACTTGTCAAAGTAAACATTAATATATGTTAGTCAAATGATTTAGTTTATCTGTCTAACTTGATCTTTTGAACTTGAAGAGCTAAGAATAAAGTAAGTATTCAAACACTTCTATCTGATCATATTTGTTATAAATTTTCTTGAGAAAAATGTTTTATGTTTCATAAAAAAAACCTATTGAAAAATGCTTAAAAATATATCTCTTTAAGTTCATTCTTCTTATCAAATTTTCTCATGTCAATATTTGAATTAAGTGTTGTCAGTCAGACGAAAAAGAATAATAATCTACTTATTAGTCAACAAATGACTCAAATTGGCAGAGTGTCTGACATTATACATTAGACAAAAGTTTTTCAGTCTATTTCTTTTGCAAATCAAATCGTGTTCTTAGTTTCATTAAATTAATTAAATTACAATTCAACATTATTTTCTTATGATTTTTTTTTGACACACATATTATCTCACATTTAAATAAACAATTGAGAAATGAGATTTTTTGGAAAGTGACAATAGTATTCATGAATGCTTAGTTGAAGCATCAAGTTACCAAATGTTTAATACTTCAATAAGATTATTGTTTGTAACCATATTAACTTCTTAGAAGTCTCTTAAATGAGTTTTTATATCTCTATGGTAGAAGATTATACTTCAACAAACACATCAATGTGAACTTCACTAATATTTTATTGAAGATTTAAATTACCTTCTTAATTATTTATTATAACAAAACAATCAAGTAGTTTAATTTACTAACATTAATATTGGATACATTTAAAAATACTCTGTACGAAGAATTATACAAGAGTTATCAATACAAATATCTAATAAAAATGTTAACAATGTATATATATTTAATAAGTCAAATATTTATTGAGATGGGCCAGGAAAAATGGATAAAATATTCCTTTCTTGTATATTAATTCTATTATATGAGTACGAGGTGAAACTGTTTTAGCAACAACCTCTTCTAAAAATAACAATAACATTTTTTATCCAGTGATCATTGAATTGCATACTTTTTTAATTTAAGATACCTATCAATGTAGATATATATTTCTTGTATTCCATAAGTAGAAAAATTGATCTTACAAAACTAATAAAAGAAACAAAAATTATTTAAGACGAAGCACCCAAAACTAATATATATATATATATACATATATATATATATTTTGTTGGCATTACATCGATCATTTTTAGTTTGTAATACTCTATTTGAGAAAAAAAAAATGTATTAAAAGGAGATTTCGTTAAAAAATTATATATACACACGTAATCTTAGTCAATTAATATTTATGACTAACAACTTTTTCAAACAAATGGCATGACCTAATTCCTTTCCTATTGTCTAACAAATTTTTAGTGGATTAAAAAAAAAAAAAGAAAACTTAAATATATGCGACTTTACTATTAATGTAGTTTTCTTCACTTTTTTCTTTTTTTTTTTTTTCTAACGGAAAACTTCCCTGAACCTTCTTGGGTCTTTATTAGGAAGTTAAGATTTGATATCAACACATTATCTCTGGCATGAAAACTATGTTTAAACCCTGGATCCAATCAACTAGTAATTTATAAGGACCAAGTTTGCAATGACTGATTCTAGATAAGATTAGTTCCCTTGACTAATCTCTTGTTGGTGTGAGAAAATGTCCAATAGTTGATAATTAAAACAATAATTATAGTTATGCAAACAAAATTAGTATTAATTACCCATGAGTTAAACAAAGTGGGGTGGTAAAACAGAAAAATAAAGTTTTTATTGTGGGAATTTTCCCTAAACCGTCATTTTATTCTCTAAAAATACATGACGCTGTGTTAAAATATGAATTAAATAATTTTATATCCAGTAATTCATTGTTATTTTATCTTAAAAAATGTATATTCATTATAACTCAAACTCGCAATTTAAAAAAAAAATGAACTAATGCGACTAATAGATTTTAATTTCACGGATAATTTTTAACTTTTAATAAAATGACTATTTACTTAAAAAAAATATTATTAAACGACTTGTCGTTCTCTGACTCACATGTCCTTTTCATTTGCCTTTCAGTCATTCTGTGTAGACTTTCATAGCCATTGTTTAGCAAGGCATGCATGAAATTCAATAAGGGCGGGGCACGTACCAATGGAATTCAAATTCTCCTATATTTTTCAGCATTAAACCTATTTCACAAAAAAAAAAAATGGCAAAATTTTACCAAGTGAGCATGTGCCACCATTATTTATTAGAATAAATATGATGACCATTTATGTTCAGAATTTGATTTTGAAAATTTAAATTCATATAGTATGAAAAAATAGTATTAATTTCAGAAATTGACTGAAATTCACTTCTTGAGGAATTAGACTTTTAATCATGAAAAATGTTATAGGATATTAGAAATCCATATAAAATTTGGCTTTTGGAAAATAAAATTCTCAACTATATTGTCGAATGTGAGAAATCCACTCGAAATTTATTTTTTTTAAACTATATTTTAGCGATTTTACATTTTTGTAAAAATTAATAAAAAAATAAAAAACTTAGAAAAAATTGACCAAAATTTGACTTCCCGGAGACAAAATTCCAAACAATTTTTTTACATTAATGACACTAATTTTTTTTTAATAGCAAAAAATGAATTAAATAAAAAGAATATTTTAGGGGTGTTTCAATCCTTATATAATATAAGAGGCTTATACTCAAGTCTCAAAACTACCAATACACCTATCCAAACATAAAAAGACACTCTACATAAGTAAATCATTACACAATAAACTGGAAACTCAAGAAACTATAACACATAAATATCCATATACATAGTTCACCTTTCCTCATGAATTGCTAGGCCAGATATTGTAGGCACAAAATCGGAGAGAAATGTCAATCCGAGTAAGAAAATATGGTTCTCTTCATCTTGTACTTAGCCCAAAGCCAGCCTTTAACTTGAGCAAGACTAAATATTTCGTTGGCGTCCACAACCCCACCTCTAAATACCACCTTATTTCTGTGATTCCAAATTTTCGATACAATAGCCACCCATAGCCCTTTCCATGTTTTATTAACACTCTGCCTTTGACCCAATAAGCAGAAACTCTGAAAATTAACAAGTGTAGACTCATATCTAACACCCACATTTCCAACCCACCTGTCACATTGATCCCAAACTTGTTATACCACACTACAAATATTAAACAAATGATTAGCGGTTTCAACACCTTCTTGGCACAAGGGCACTGCAAATTCTCTAACTGGACTCTCCTTCTCGCTAAATTAGATCTAGTTGACATTCTATCCAGTAATAACCTCCAAGCATTTACTAACGCTGAAGGAGCTACGTTTAAACTCCATACCAACTTGAAAATCTCTAAAGTCTGCAAAAGACTCTCACCATTGATGACACTATTCTAAGGTGTGAAATTGATTTTTTGATAATGGAGAAATAAACAAGTCTATCGTAATAAATAATATTTGACACGATATCATTTTCATATTGTTTAAATGGATTTATTGTAAAAAAAGTCCAAATATCGTCTAAAACTTGCATCATGTATTATTTTTTATAATAATGTTGGATTTTCTAAAATAGTAAAATTAATAAAACATCATTTAGCTTTTAGAAAATGTAAAAATATATCCTTGTTTTCAATTTATACATATATTTTATATTCTACTATTCGTGACATTTTATAGTTAGCTAAAACGAGAATGAGATGTATCTTGTGTAAGTTTAAACATAATTAGGAATAATCGATTATAAATATTCCACAGGATCTTAGAATCTATGATTCTCACATAATATAAGATAGTGAGGGAGACTTACCTTGATCTATGAGACATCCAATCAATTGTACTTCAATCTCCTTATCTCAATCTATCTCTTTTAGTCACTTTTATTTTACATACTTTATTGATGGTATATTGTGTAGAACTCTCATACTGCAGAGACAGAACCCTCTATCTTTATATAACCAATGTCCATCAAATTGGTTACCATCAGTTTTTATAAAATAATAACCAATTCCCATTAATTTGGTTATTATCAATAATATTTGTAACCGACTCCCATCAAGTTAGTTACCATAATATAATTATGAAATAAATAACTTCTCATAATTAACAATACGTCCTTTTATTTTATTAAATCACATACAGGCTCATAATGATATTTCACATGAGTCACATTATGGAATAATTTATTTATTTTCTAACATTCTCCCACTTGACTCATGTGATGCCATAATACTTCATGATTTAATAAATCATAATGCGCATTAAAGGACCTTCAATAAATTGGTTCCATCATTCGTCATACTTAAAGATATAGAAATAATAAGAGTCATGGCGGTTACATGTCATTCAATCGACACATTTTCTTCCATGTACTACTGTATCATCCTTCTCCTTAATATGACCTCATAATGGGAAGTCCATAATGGGTTCAAACATAATGTCATCTTTCATCATCAATAGCATAATCTTTTTTCTACATCATAATCATAATTTGCATGCATATTCATAAAGTAGAAAACATGGATTTTAGAAAATTACACAATAATGAGCTCAGAGTGTCAAATAGCCATTAATAATAACATTCACCATTCAACATTCAATAGTACACATAATGTCCATATTCTTTACATTGTCAGTACATAATTTGGGTGATAACCCTTTTGTTAAAGGGTCAACAATCATAAGATCGTTGTTGACATGTTCTATTGACACTCTTATGTTTCTGAACTTCTTCTTTAACGACAAAGTATTTCAATTCCATAAGTTTAGCACCTTTGGAATACTTGTCATTTTTAGAAAAGAAGATTGCTATGGAATTATCACAATAAGTTTTCAGCGACCTGGCAATACTGTTAACAATCCCAAGTCCTGAAATAATATTCCGTAGCCAATTAGCCTGAAATGTGGCCTCAAAGCATGCCACAAATTCAACTTTCATGTGGATGCAGTAATGACTAGCTGCTTCACACTTTTCCATGAAATCATTTCTCTGGCCAAAGATACACATAATCAAATGTAAACTTTCTTGTATCTATACTGCCATAATTAATTTGAATTTGTATATTCAATCACCTCAAGATGATCATATCTCATTTAAGCATGTGATTATTTGTTCCTTACAAATATCTCAAGACTTTCTTATAACTTTCCAATGTTCAATCTTAGATTACTTTGGTATCGACCAAGCATACCAACTACAAAGCTAATATCTAGCCTCATACATGTTTGAGCATACATCAAACTCCCAATAATAGATACGTAAGAAATATTCTCCATCTGTTTCCATTCCAAATCATTCTTTGGACATTACATAAGACTAAATTTGTCTCATTTTTTTTTATTGGAACGGGAGATGTTGAACATTTATCCATTATGAATCAGTCAAAAACTTTATTAATATATGCTTTCTGAGACAAACCTTACCATCCTTGTGATCTATCACAGAATATTTCTATTCCTATCACATAGTATGTCTCACCCGTATCTTTCCTTTCAAAGTTATTAGAAAGAAACTTCTTAGTCTCATTTAACAGACCAAGATCATTAGTTGCAAGCAAGATATCATCAACATACAAAATCAGAAATATAACTTTCTCCCACTGACCTCCAGATATATACATCGATCAACAATGTTTTTCTCAAATCCAAAGGACGTAATAGTGTCATTGAACTTAAGATACCATTGTCAGGAAACCTGTTTAAGTCCATATATTGACCTCTTAAGTTTACAGACCATGTGCTCCTTTCCTTCTTCAATAAACTCTACTGGTTGGTCCATGTAAACACCCTTTTCTAAATCCTCATTTAGAAAAGCGATTTTAACATCCATTTGGTGCAACTCAAGATCATAATGAGCTACCAATGTCATGATATTTTGAAAGAATCTTTCTTAGAAACAGACGAAAATGTTTCCTTATAATCAATGCCATCCTTTTGAGTAAAACCTTTGGCAACCAATCTAGCTTTGTAACGTTCGATATTGCCATGAGAGTCACGTTTAGTCTTAAAGACCCATTTACAACCAACTTTCTTACATCCTTCTAGCAATTCCACAAGGTCCCATACACAATTTTGTGTCATTGATTTAAGCTCATCTTTCATGG
>Ga0209700_104550_pt1 | contig 24793 bp, 14 predicted proteins | sample SiratroredBW_FD_187528 | JGI IMG/M metagenome (GOLD analysis project Ga0209700, IMG submission 187528) | Root nodule microbial communities of legume samples collected from California, USA - Siratro red BW (SPAdes) (version 2) | ecosystem: Host-associated > Plants > Roots > Nodule | place: USA...
AAAAAAAAAAAAAAAACAATTTAACAATATATTATTCAAATTTAATATTCAATCAATTCAATTACAAATTCAATCAAGTAGGTGGAGAGATAAAAATATCACAATCAATAACTAAAGGAATAGAACAACTTACCTAGGCTAGCATAAGGGAAAACCATAATAGTAATAGTAGTAGAGAATATGAAACCTAAAATGAAGAATATGAAGGAGGTATGGTGTACAATGGAGAAACACAAAATGGAGATCATCCAATACTTGACAATAGGATGATATTAACGATTGATGACAACGAAAATGAGTTAAAGAAAAAAAAAAAAAAAAAAAAAGAGGAATGGAGTTAAAGAGGAGACAAGATGAGCAAAAAGTTCTTAACCTAATTGTAATGCTCTCAATGACAATAAATACTTATATAATAGAGATTCAAAATTGGTTATTACAGAATACATGTTTAAAACTTGTAAAATATTATAACTTTGTCATTGCACAACTTTCAACATTGGTTATCAAAAACGTTGTTGAACGCTGTTGGGATAATAGTGGTGTGAGGGTGTTCAATCTTTGAAAATTGTTTAAAATCAATATTGTAATATTATACATGTTTTTAATTGAATATTTTAATTGATTTTTTTTTTTGGGAAATGTTAAAGTTATAGTCTTTGTGGTATGATATTGTAAAATTTGTTAATTTTGTTTGTAAATTTGTTAAAAAGAATAAGAATTCATCTTGTTAATCTTAACTTGAAAGTAATTGACTAACATTTTATTTAAATTTGCTAACAAATTATATTTTGTGCAACGAATTTGCTTTTTTTTTTAAGATAATATTATTCAATTCGAACATTTTTTTATGCATATCCATATACATTGTTGTTACATGATATAAAAAGTTTGATATATAGTTACATAGTGACAATTTGATCGATGCTACATAAAGTTGGTGTAGCATATGCTAAATCAATTATATAAAGAGTCAACATTCAAAAATCGATGCTATTGAATTAAACTCCATACTAGACACAAATTCAACATTATTAATAATTAACATCAGTCTTTAGTTAATACCATCCATCAAAAGTCTTTAGTTGATAGCATCGATCAAAAATCAAGAATAAATATAACATTTCTTATAGTAATATAAATATTCAAATATTATAACAATAATAGTAATACTTATTTTTATTTTATTTTTATTTTTTAAGCTTGGTGTAATTATAATGATAATAATATTATTATTGTCATTATTATTATTAAAATAAGAAGTAGTTTTAAATACAAAATGAATATTTTCAATTATATTATAAATAATTATAAAATATTTTTTGCTGCAATTCATAGTGATTTATTAAGATATAAATTTTTATTCCAAAACATATAAATAATACTTTTGTACGTAAATCATTGAGTTATTAAATTGAATATTAAAGCATCCTTTGCAAATAACTGTTAATTTTTACAATATCCCAATCGTATACAATGATTAGCAGCTCAATGAGTTCAGGTGTATGCACTTTTCTTTCCCCTTTCAGAGGAACCTTCGGTGGGGTTAGTTCGTACATTTCGCTTGAATCAAGAGAATGAAATAAAGATATTTTTATTTTTTCTTTCTCAAGTCTAAGACTTTTTTTTTTCTTAATTAAAGAAAAATGGTACTGTTTCTTTCTCCTCCCTGCTCCCATGGAATCCCGCAGCTTAATAGTTATGGATATATCACACCTTAAAATTTCTTACCACCTCCTTTTCTTAAAGGCGTTCAACAAAATTACATGTTAACCCTTATAGGAACAATATCAATCCATTCACAAAAAAGAAATACAAATAATATTAATGGGTTGCATATTTTCTAAGTAAATGTATTATCTTTCTTTCAGTAAACATCTCCATGAAGAAAGTCCTGCTTAAAGAAATGGTCATTACAATTTTACACAGCAACTTACACATATAACAGTTTTTTCTTTTGCTTTATGTATATCTCTATCACATTACATTACTTATGCAATCTTACAGTTTCTCTCTAATAGTTACATGTAAAAAATCACTATATAAGAAGGTAAAAGAGGAAAAATCAGGTTGAAAAAAGAGGAAGAAAAACCTGCCAAACTTTGACATCACAGTCCAAACTGCCACTATAAACAAGAAGAGATAGTTGAGAAGGGTGATGAGTATGATCAAGCGTTGCAGTTAGGCTCTTAATCGGACTCCGATGCCCTTCCAAAACCGATAAGCAAGAATACTCCTTCTCAACCCCTCTCCAAATACGCACCGTTTTATCCTCCGAACCACTACACACCAAATCCGAAACCACAGCCAAGCACAAAATGGACCTAGTGTGCCCCCTCAAAGCACCAACCACCGCCAATTTACCATTCTCTCCCTGCTCCCAAACCAGTATCGATCTATCGCATGCACCGGAGTACAACACGCACCCGTCACTGCTCAGAGCCAAAGCGTTAATCCCTGACTTGTGCTTCTCCAACGTGTCCACCACCGAGTGTTTCTTCTCCCCTTCCCGTTTTCTCCAAACCCTGATTCTCTTGTCCGCGGATCCCGTGTACACGTGTCCGTCTTCAGAAACCGTTACTGCGTTTATGGCGTCGTCGTGCGCGTTCCGTATGGACTCCAAGCACGCGAAGTCTTTCGTCCGCCAAACCTTGAGCGTGCGGTCCCAAGAAACGGAGTACAGCAGCGTTCCGTCGTGGGACAAGGCGAGGGAGGAGACGGTGTCCACGTGGTGAACCCAGGTGCACTTCTTGTGCCGCCGAATCTGCACGTGGTTCTTGGGGAGCAAGATTTTGGTGACGCGGTCACCTAGCGTGGGGAGAGTGGCCACACGCGTGAACCGCTGGTGGTCGTGGTCCTGGGTGGTGATTCTCCAGACGCGGATTTTGTGGTCTTGGTGTGCGGTGAAGAGCTTGTCGGAGTGGACTACTATGGACTTCACAGCACCTTTTCCCGCGGTTACGATGTTGGTGTTTGGTGGGTGTTCGGAGAGGAAAAAGGTGTGGTTCCATGATCTGATTTGTCTGTCGGAGGAGCCAGTGTAGAGGAACTTGCCGGCGAGGGTGAGGGAGGAGGTGTAGGAGGAGTTGTGGGGTTTGAGAGTGGCGAGGCACGTGTGAGAGGTGGTCGAAGCGTTGAAGAGGTGTGAGTGTGAGTTGAGGGAGGGAACTGAAGCGAGACTTTGCTGAGAAGAAAGAGTATTATTGGTGTCGTTGAAGGATGCGGTGCGTTCCATGGTGAGAAAAAGTGGTATGGTGGAAAGGAAAGAAGGTTTTTGACTTTATATAAATGGTGTACAAAAATTATTTGGTACTTTCCAACATCATACCCTGCTAAGTGGGGCATGCATGGAGCTACATGGTTTACATAGCCTAGTTAGCCCTTGGGTTTCTGTTCAAATATCTTTTTATATCTACCTACTTCTTATGTTTGGCTTTTTGCAATGCTACTCATAGTTTACTCAAATTTTCCTCCTTTTCAAGAACTATAATACTAAGACTTTCTCTATGTTGCTGTCATATTTTTTTTTATTTTGACACAATTCAGTTGAAGAAATGGAAACGAAGACAATGATTTCCGCAGATAATAACATGATTAGAAGGTGCATTCGATGGTCATTATTTATTTTTTAGATTTTGTTATTAGGGTTACAGTACACAATGATTTTTCATTTGGATATGTGCACGTGTTTCACGACTATAGATAACCCAAATCCGGAGTATCTAATTGGATTTCCTGCATAAATACGTATCAGATACCCACACTTGAAGAAATTGCAACAGTTTAAATACTTGGTTTAATCCTTTATTTTAAATTCACGTTCAGAATTTTTTATATATAAAGAGAAATATGAGGCGAGACATGAAGTAATGAACGGGCTTCATATTGTTAAGGCATATCTTTCGTCATTAAAAGTTGGGGTCAATCCTTCATAGACTTTGTTCACCCATAATAAAGGATTCACCTGTCTTAACCGAAAATTCGTACAAGATAATACAAGAACTTTGATGATAAAAACCAAAAAAAATATACAACAATATTTGAGAATTTGCTAGAACTATATAACAAACCCTTTTAAGTTGATCAAACACTCAATTATTTTAATTAACCTTGCTGCTAATCTTTGTAAAAGTTCTCCAACACTAGGTCCTGCTGGCATGAGGTTGTGTTGTTTTCCAAGTTCGGACTAGTTGGCAACAAATAGCATAAAATAATCCGTGAATATGGATGTGTCAATGACTATATCTATATGGGTAGATAACAATTGCACTAGCATCATGGTGGCTGTTACTATCATCTTTTCTAGCTGCTGCTGCTGCATATCATGTAATTTCATGAGCACCAAGTCCATATGAATGAAAGATACATGTAACAGGGACATTAAATAGAATTGTCGGTTATACAGACAGGGACTGTTGAATATGTCTTAGAATTGCCTGGTTAACAACCATGGAGACCCAGATAATAAAATGAGAAAAACTTAAAAAATAGAAAAAGCTGTGAAACTGATTTGGAAGAACACTATTTTATATATACTAAGCATTTATATATCTTTAAAAGACTTGGCTTATAATGATGGAGTAAGTTAGAAATAAAGCAGACTCATCGCGGAAAAGATGGGGGAAAGAACAGCATAGACATCAGGTGTGTGATGACTGCACCAATAGTGGGGGATTCTAGTGTGTTGTCCTAGTGTCTCTTCCAGTATTACACAACTTATCTTACTCAAGGTGCAGGTCCCCTACATATTTGCCCAACATCAATTTTATTCCCTTAAATTATGTTTAAATGCCAACCAATGTAATGTTAGATGATTTTTTCAGTATATGTATATGTATATGCAGAAAACAAATAGTGATATGCTACTGTTAGTGTAGAATGGACCCATTTGGCTTTAACTAACTAGCTCTTGGTCCCTTATGTATCCATGCATGCCCTCCTTGTCTACTTGTCTTCATTAATTATGTCTCACTCATTACTTCACATGTGAATTTGCTTCTGAAAAATATATATATCTATATGTATATATATGTGCACGTCCTCTTTTCTTACCAACCATGCTGTAATAACAGTAAGCATGTTACTGTCCAGTTTTTCATGGTAGTGATGCAATAACACGTTAATTAAAATGAAAAAAATATACTAATTACATTTTTTTTTCTTTCATAAAATGACTGTTCTTTCCTTAAGAGATACTCAAGCATCTACCATTTTGTCTAATCAAACAGGGGCCTCTGATGGGAATCATGGACCCTATTAACCAGTGGCAATTGTTTTTGTCAACCCATCATTGAATTTTCTTGCCCCCATACCCTTTTGCAGTTTATGGTGAGTTTCTTCATAAGTCATAACCACTGGAACACTCATTTAATCTGGACCCTCCTACTTGGAGTATCCGTTTTCCACGCCCTTTGTTCCCATTGGAACAGATCCAATATTGATTTGGGTCCTTCATTTGATGGATGCAACGCCTTCATTCATTTTCTGTCCCACCATTTGTAGAGAAGGTCCATTCTTCTTCTCACACGTTGAATATTTCTTCCATATTCTATAAAACTCTTGTGCTTCATTATTCATTTATCCTTAAAAAATATTAAACATTATCTCTTCTTCCATTTTTAAACAGATTTGTAAATTAGAAATTAAGCTTATGACCTCACTCACACTATGCTAGTTTCTTCGTGGTCGGAGATATATGAACTTCATTGATTTTTCCTAATTAGAGCACTGCAGTCCAATGAATTTTTTGAGACAAGATAGGGGAAAAGAGATGTGTCGGTGTGTTATATTTGATATTATTCTTCATGTGGTATACACCACATGTGTATGTACAGTAAAATTAAATTATAAATATAAAATAGTTTAATTTTTTATTTAGTAAAATATAAGAAAACACATGTTTGTAGTAAAAATATCTACTTATAATAAATACATATAAATTGTTAAGGTAAAGGGTAACAAAAAAATAAAATAAAACTTAAATTGAAAAATATTTTGAAAACTTTTATTGAAAATAAATTTTATTCTATATTTAAAATATTTAATAATAATTTAAGTATGTCTCTCTTGCCCCTTCACTTATGCAGTTAATTCACATGATAGAAAGCATGTATTGAATTAGATTGATTAGATTTTATTTAAATAACTAACGTGTTTTTCTTCATCGTCTATATGCTTATCGGTTAAAAATAATATATGCATGGTCAATATTCCTTTTTGTAATATCAGCTAATGAATTTTTGTTATGTAACAGTCAACCATAGTTTTCAATTTGAACAGCGTAATTTATTTCACATTAATTTAAGTTGTTTTTCTTCTAAGTAATATCTTAATGTAAATAATTGCTTTTAATCCTTCATAACTAATTAACTTTCATTTTTTTAGACATAATTGATCACATTTTAAAATTAGAATTTACATACTTATTATCCAAGTAAAAAATATAAATTAAAGCTTATAATTTATCTAATTATATATATACTATTCGAGACTTTATTCAACAAATTCTTCTGTGTACATTAATAAAAATATTGACACATAAAAATAAAACATGTCAGTAATTAAACATTAAAAAGGTAATTTTAATAAAATTTGTCGGGGTGAGGAAAAATAAAAAAATCCTGAATATTTATTATAATAAAAATTAAAGCATTTAAGGAACTTTATGTTTTTTTTTTCTTAATATCTCACTGATGCATATATTATTATTATTGTTATTGCTTTACTTTAAAAATAATTTAAAAATTATTTCTGAAGAAATGTCTCATTTAATGAAAATAAATAGTAATACTTCTTTACATATTTTAAGTTTGATTTTTTGTAGAGAAGAGGAAAAAAGAAAGAGAAAAATATCATCAATAATATGGTAAAAAAATTAAGATATTCTCACCGAAAAAAAAGGAAAGACTTCAATTTGGATAAGTATTTTAGAAATATATGAAAATTATTTTATTATAATATATATGAAAATACTACTTATTCCTTAAATTTTACTTCTTTGATAAATATATATTTGAATTTTTATTTTATTTTATTATTCCTTAAATTTTAACTCTTCACCAATAGACACTAGGCTTTACCTTCTTTTAGGTTGATCTTTAAATTTTCAATTTTTATAAATTGATACTTTAAACTTTGATTATATTCTAATTTATTTTTAAAATTTATTATTTTATAAATAAATCATTTTTTCTACCGTATAAGAGTTAAATTATTTATTTTAACAAATTGTAATTTTAAGTGATAATATGAGTGCGTGGAATAGCTAACAGGTGATAATTAAATTTAATAAATGTCAAAACTTTAATCAACCTAATACATGTTTGTAATGTACGTGTTTTGGTTTTAATTCAAGCAGAATGAATAATTATGTTTAAGTAGAAGGAATGAAAATAGTAATGTAAGACTAATAAAAGGTATACATGGTTTGAACTTTTAGTTAGTATTGCGCTTTTAGTTTTTGAACTTTTCTTTTGGTTGTAGTAGAAAAAAAAAATGTAAAACAGGGAATGAAGTCCGGAAACGTTGGGGGCAAATAGAAATTTCACAAAAATCTTTACCTTTTGGGCTGGCCGAAAAATTTCACTATTTTTGAGACAGACATTCGAATACAGGCGCCTTCTTACTGCACCTCCATGATATCAAGCTGCACCTTCATATGATAGTTGAAAAATAAAATTATCATTCTTTTAAAAATTTTAATCTAAAATTATCTTTCACCTTCACTCTACTTTACTGTGCCGTTTTTCCATTTCTTCTCCCGTGCACCTTCACCGTTTATAGTTGTTGCACTACAGCTAACTGTTCCTCCATCAACGGTGATGGTATTTTAAAAATTATGATAAAAGTGTTGATATACAGTGAAGTGTGTAACTCGCAATAAGTGTTTCATTTCCAATTGAAACATTTAGATATGTATTTCAGTGTATGAGGACGGCATCGTGAGAAGAGGCCATTAAAAAATAACTAATTAAAAAATAAATTCCAAAGTAAGTATTAATATATATATATATATGTAATTTTAAAAATTGGATAATCAACATTCAAATACTACTTATTATTATTATTCAATTTTTATAAATTAAATTTTTATTAAGTACCACTAGAACCATCTGATTTAACATCATGTAATGGTTGTGATAAAGTTAAGATTTTAATCTAGAAGACGTTTATATATATATTGATGGAAGTGATTTTTGACTTTTTGTTATTTCTGGTTTCGATATGATATTACGAATTCAAGCACGTTCCTCTGTCAATGACTTTACTTGGAAGTTGGATGCAATTTCTAAATGAGGGATATTTTCTTAATTATGTCAAAATAATATTTTCTTACAATCCACTTGGCACAACATCACGTAAGATCTTTCGCTACCACCAAACTTAGGTCAACAAATCCATTCTGAACGAACTCCTTATCCTAGAAGCTTCTGCACATGAATAAAAAAAAGAATTTGAATCGTAAGCACAACCGTGTATGGATTGGCGCAATCTGTTGATCAAAACTTCCAGATTTTTTTATGAGTCAAATAAACTTCTGAAAGAGAAGGTTGAATCCAGACGTCAATGTTGAACATGACGGCGTGAAATTTCTCTATTATACTTCTGATGAATGGCGAACAATTACTTTCTGAATAATAATGTATTAATGTAATAAACAAAAGCCTTTACACATGACAAACTACAAAAAATTCTAACCTTTGACCTTAACTTAACCCATGCTTTTGGTTGATTTCTGATCATAACTACTAGCAAAAGCAAAAACATCTATGGCTATAAAAACCCTTGAATTGGTCCCTTTGGAAACACTCATAGATCTTATCTTTTCCTTTACCCAATCAATTGAGAAATGGAAGGGAACAACTACACTTCCTGGGCTGATCAATGGGATGATGGACCAGACCCTGTGACGGTTGGTTCCAACAATAGAAAGAGCAACGACAATAGCACCAAATACAAGCAAAAGCTGGGAGAGGGTTTTGGCAAGACCAAAGCAGTGGCCTCCACCGGTGTGAAGAAGTTGAAGGATGGTACATCCGTTGGCCTTAACTGGATCAAGACCAAGTATTCCAAAGCCACTAACAAACACTGATTTCAAACGTTTCTTCTGCATTTTTCTAGATTGATATTCATTCATTGTAATCTTCTACTTTCATTTTTCTTTTCCTTTCTTTTACTTTAGTGCTTTCTATGTCTTCAATTTCATCCTTTGTGAATTCGTTTATTCTTGGTAGTTTGTATAGTTGAGTATGATCCATGTACAAGGATGTTTCTGTATTATATGTTTGTCATGCTAATTATCGTATGCCTTAGTCTCTATACTTTATAACTGACAGTTTTGTGGAACAGAACAGTTTATTTATTATGTTATTAAGAAAAAAATCGTGAAAAAATGTGATCTATATAAAAAATATCATTTTTTATTGATTAATATTTATACCACCTCTAAGAAAGAAAATCTAATACCGTTGCAACGGTTAAAATGTTTGTCAAATTCTTATAAGTAAAATTAATTTGTTTGACAAGCATTATAAACTATAAACATTTACGAGCCAACAAATGAAAACTAATTGGAAATGTTCTAAGTTGTTTACCTGATCATGATCTCTGATAATAAATGAGAAATTAAAAGATGTGCTCCGTTGTAAGAAAGTTCCTGGTTAACGTTTCATAAGATAAATAGAGTTACAAAATTACATATTTTTATGTAGTATTTTAGGAATATCTTAGAGGTCCAATATCATCCATATTATAAATGATTACAAGAAGAAAAAATAGTTAAATTAATAAATAAAATTGTATAAAAGGTGATTAGGATGTTTATATGTCTATTATTATACTCATCAATTTAACGTGTAATAATGTGGTGTGTAACAATCAAATTGAGGGTTGAATGAAATTTGGTTTATTGTTATAATTGTAAGCAAAAGGCCTTTGAATATGTTCGTTTTAGTACATTTAACATAATGGTTAATTAATTATAAATTAAGTTGATTGATTGTATGACAAAGACAAATTATGAATGTGCACAAAGTTAGAAAAACAAATAAGTTCTAAACAAGTTTGATTTATCTCTCCGTCTTTAGTTTCTCTTCTGGTTCAGTAGGATTAGTGTCACACAAATCTTATGTTTAATTTGGACAAAAACTGAAGTAAAAGATTGAAGAAAAAAATAAAAATAAAACATAAGAATAATGTTACGTCAATTGTTTTTAATACGTGGATTGTTCTTAACCCACTCGATGAGGTCTACTTGTAAGAGATTTCTAATACTAAAATAAATAAGAATACAAGAAAAGTAAATGCAGTATTTAAGTGAATGAATAATGAGATAGATATGTCATCATAATTCATGTCTATAGAACCTTTCTAATAAAGACTTATCATTATCATTGAATGGCAATTTTGAAAGTTTAAAATCTCAAGAGTAACTCCCTTAGTTAATTATTGTAATTAGAATTAATGAGAGAATTATAAAAAATTTATTACAAATTCAGTTAAATCTAGCTCTACTATTTAAGTTGGGGATCAATAATAAAAGATAAAAAATAAATAAATGTGAAAATTTTTCTTATTTATTTGGATGACGAATAAAAAAATAGTAAAAGAATATAAATAAGTATACGAATAAAATTTACATCAACTAAAAATCATTCTCACTATGTTATATGTTTATCCCATAAAGTTGTTTATTAATTTTTTATTCAGTTATAAGAGAACTGTATCATAAAGAATAATATATATATATATATATATACTTTTAACTGCTGCCAATAATCTTTCTCAGTTACAATTTTTTATAAATAATAATTGAGCACACTTAATAGATTCATATGAACTTACTATGCATATACTCAATCAACTGAATTAAATATCTTTTCCTTTTCATTGCATTTAATAGTGAGAATATATGATGATACACGACATATGACATCATTAAAATAGTCAAATCAGTAAATGATGAAAGCAGTGCACATAGCTAATTAACATTAGACATTAAAATAATATATATATATATATATATATATATATATATATATATATACAGGAATTAAATTAATATATATATTTACAGAAACTAAAAAATGAAATATTAACAAGAATTAAGATAAAAAGTTGTGATATTTATAAAAACAATATTTTCATAAACTAGACAAATTTTCATATATTAAAAAAATTAAAATTACTTTAAATTTGATTTATAGATAAAGATGAATATCTTAAAAAAAAATATTTTGATTGCAATTAGTTTATTTTCGTATAATACATACTTTTCATGACAACGTAATTTAAAAAATATATTTGATTTTTCATGTTTAAGCCATTTAAAACTTAAACTAAATTGAATAAATATTTATCTAATTCTAAGATTTAATTCATTAATTAACTATATCTTTGTTTACCATCTTATAACAGAAAAAAAAATATATTGTATTTTTCATCCCTTAAATGGATTTTGAAACATTTACTCATATGTCCATTTTTATCCCTTGATTAGTATTGGATTTGACGGCCCATTGGAGGATGACGACTACTCATCCTAAGAGTCCTTGTGTATTTTGAACAAGGGAGTAATCAACTTTTTAATTACAAAATATGATGAAGTATTTAATTGATTAATTATAATTTTTTTTGTTTTTAACCCAAATTAGGAAGAATTAATATGTCATAATTTCATTTGAATTAAAAAGAATTACTGTAACGAAAACCATTCTTGATATCTAACCATTTTCTAATCTGAAACAAAGTTAAAATAATTCAAATCAAATTAGATTCTCTAATAAAAAACTATCTTCATTTCATTTCATTTCATTAGAAAAGAATGAGAGAAAATCTGATGGAGAAATGAAAAAAAATAAAGGAGTAAGAAAAGTAAAGATAATAACAGAAAAAGGCCTGGAAAATTCAGCAGTTTACTAGCTCCATTGAGCTCAGTCACTCGCACTTAAACTTCCACTCCCACTTCCAGGCAGCAATTGACAGTGTCATATCTCCTTCTACAGACAGAGCCACGCAACAAAATGTCCATCCCAATTCCCAACCGTCAATTGTTCATAGACGGTAACTGGAAAGCCCCTGCTCTCGGCAAACGGATTCCCATCATCAACCCTTCCACTCAACAGATCATCGGTTCTTTTTCGCGCTCTTCTTCTCTATCCACCGCCTCATTAGATTTCATTTTCAATTCAATCTCATTTACACACACTTTTCTTGTGAGTGCAGGGGATATCCCAGCCGCTACTAAAGAAGACGTCGACCTCGCCGTCGCCGCCGCCAAAGCCGCCCTCTCCCGCAACAAAGGCGCCGATTGGGCCTCTGCTTCCGGCGCTGTTCGGGCCCGCTATCTCCGCGCCATCGCTGCCAAGGTTCTTACTTCACTCGCCTCTATTTTCTCTCTTCTATTGATCCGTTTCCTTATTTCCATTCTCCCTCGCAGGTCACCGAGAAAAAACCTGAGCTCGCAAAACTCGAAGCCATCGATTGCGGAAAACCGCTGGATGAAGCCGCGTGGGACATTGTAACCTCGCATCCCTAAATTGAAAAGTAAAATTAATGAAAAACTAATTAAACTTAAATCATCGAGCATGGTTGTTTGTTTTGTGTAGGACGATGTTGCTGGTTGCTTTGAGTTCTACGCTGATCTGGCTGAAAAATTGGACTCCAGGCAGAAGACTCCGGTGTCTCTTCCCATGGACACATTCAAGAGTTACGTTCTTAGGGAGCCAATTGGGGTTGTAGGATTAATAACTCCCTGGTACTACCTTTTTCCTTCTTCTTTTTTACCCGCTTTGATCAATGCTCGTCCTATATATAATTGATGGTTATTGAGTGTTGTGGTTTTAGGAATTATCCTATGTTGATGGCTACGTGGAAGGTTGCTCCGGCTCTGGCAGCGGGTTGTGCTGCAATATTGAAGCCCTCTGAGTTGGCATCTGTGTATGTTTTGTTCTCGTTGACTGTTGCAGCTTGCTTCTTTGTTTTGTTGGTTTATGCTCACGCTGTGTGTTATGTCCAATTTTTAGGACCTGCTTGGAGCTAGGTGAGATTTGCAAGGAAGTGGGGCTTCCTTCTGGTGTGTTGAACATTCTCACTGGATTAGGACCTGAAGCCGGTGCTCCATTAGCAGTCCATCCTGATGTCGATAAGGTTCAATTCCATTCACTTTTTGTAATAATTGGAGTTCTATTCTATGGGGTTGTATCTAGTATCTGTCTTGCATAGTTGCATGTATTGTTAATGCAATGTATTGAATTTGCAAAGCTAATGTGACATCGTGACTATAACTTCTTGGACAGATTGCCTTTACTGGAAGCTCGGCAACTGGGAGCAAGATTATGACCGCCGCAGCTCAGCTGGTCAAGGTATTTTTAAGCAGCTATCTTTTTAACACCTTGTTTGATAGAGGGGGAAAAATATAGAGGAAGTAAGTTGATAGCAAAAGAAAAGAAGAGTTTACAAATAAATTGGAAATAAAGTATTTGGTTGAAGAGAAATAGAGTAGAAATAAATGTGCTTTGTGAAAGAAGAATGGAGTTGAATTGAAATAAAAAAGAGAAAGGATTTACATAAGAATTAAAATTAATAGTGATTTACTTTAATTGATTATATATCTGTTGCAACGGTTTATTTTGACTGTAAAATACAACTATAGTTTATTATGTAATAATACATAACCTATTATAAGTTCAGTCCCTTATTACAGTTCATTTTTGCTCAGTTCGCACATACATTTCTATCCTACCAAACTGCACACATGAACCCTTTTTCCCCTCAAGTTTTAATTGTGTTTTCCTTGTGCATGAATCTTTGTCGTGTCAAATTTGTGGTTTCTTCACGTATCAGTGTAATATGAAATTTGTGGTTCTTGGCAGCCTGTTTCACTAGAGCTAGGTGGAAAAAGTCCAATCATTGTCTTTGAGGATGTTGACCTTGACAAGGGTAAGTGACTTTCTTGGTTATAGAAATTTAGTTATGGACAACTCTTGTTTACTTGCGTCATGGAATCGCATTTCCTTAAATACTGAGTGATTTTTTTTTTTATCAATTACCTAATACATGATTTGGATCCTTTCTCCCATGATTTTAAAAGCTGCTGAATGGACCATCTTTGGCTGCTTCTGGACAAATGGTCAGATATGCAGTGCAACTTCCCGCCTTATTGTTCATGTAAGTTTACTGGATAGATCCAGCTCCTTCCACAACACATGCGATTTCTTAAAAACAAGTATTTGCAACTTCTTCTTTTTTTTCTTCTTCTTTGTGAACATATATGGGAATGATCATATTAACTTCAATTGTGGTTGAATTTTTTTAAACAACTTGATAGAAATTATGTTGACATTTATCTGCTAAAACTGATTAGCAAAGATACTCTGATTGTTTCAGGAAAGTATAGCAACAGAATTTTTGAATAGGATTGTGAAATGGATAAAAAACATCAAAATTTCTGATCCTTTGGAAGAAGGTTGCAGACTAGGCCCTGTTGTTAGCGAGGGACAGGTAACTTGCCGTTTCTCACTTCTTTATATGTTATAATATTTACACAAGTTACCCCCTACTCTTCTATGCTTTGGTATGTTCAAATGCAAAAACCTTAATAGTCAAAATGAAAATGTAATAGTAATATGTTATAATCATTAATTACGAATTATGATCAGACTGAATGTGTTTTTAGCAACAAGTTATACTTTGGTTGTCAAAGACCCAACACAATTTCCTTCTTTATCTGGGTTTGGGACTGGCTGTGAGATCATAGGTAGAGTTGTGGTCAAGCTAAATGTAGTATGTAATGATACAAAAGCTTATATAGAAGAATTATTGGTTAGCTGGCTATATACATCACGAGAGGGAGTTAGGGAACCTGGTCAATGTATATGTTCCCATGCTTTAGCTTTCTTTCTGGTCTTGCAACTTCAAATATCTTGTTGATATAAGCATATTTTCTTTCGAAAAGGTTATGTGATATCTAATATTTATATTATATATGGTTCAGTATGAAAAAGTATTGAAGTTTATATCAAATGCTAAGAGTGAGGGTGCAACCATTTTAACCGGTGGATCTCGCCCCGAGGTATGATTATGCTTTCTTTGAAGGTATGTTTTGGCAATGTGCTTCTGCTATTGCTGAGGACTGGATATTTTTCTCTCAAATTCAATGGCAGCATCTAAAGCAGGGATTCTTTGTTGAACCGACTGTCATAACTGATGTGACTACCTCCATGCAAATTTGGAGAGAAGAAGTATTTGGACCTGTGCTTTGTGTAAAAACATTTAGCACTGAGGAAGAAGCTATTGATCTAGCGAATGACACTGTGTGAGTTGGTGGTTTTCTGTGAACATACATCAACTTAGTCTTTAAACTTATATTTCTCTTCGTTTGTGATTTGATATCTGAGTTATATACTTTGACTTTCCACAGATATGGCTTAGGGTCTGCTGTAATATCAAATGATCTAGAAAGATGTGAGCGCATTACCAAGGTGAGATTAGTCCTAGTTTATCACAGAAAACAATATATTAATTGGATTGTTTCTGCTGCTTAATAGATCATCTTTCTTCAATGCAGGCTTTTAAGGCAGGAATTGTGTGGATTAATTGCTCTCAACCATGCTTCACTCAAGCCCCATGGGGAGGCGTTAAACGCAGCGGCTTTGGTCGTGAATTAGGAGAATGGTATGTTCTTTATTTCCTAAATTAACAAATGCAAGTAACCACAAAGGCCTTTTATTGGGGATACGATGTCCAACATGCAAAAGAAAAACCACACTGATAAGTTGAAGTCCATAGGTTGTTGAATGCTCCAGCACTACTCATCTATGTAGCACGAACACCACAAAATTTACAATCTCATATATATATATATATTGAACATTATTATTTAAATTAATAATCAAGGTTTATATATCCAAAATCATTTAGGAAAAAGTTAGTCAAAGATAACAATCTAAGCATATTGTTACCTAATGCAAAAATGAATATAATCCATCTATCTAAAGTTCAAAAAGTGAAAAGAGAATATAATTCATTTAAGACATTTTTCCCCTTCTAGATCATCATCATCATCATTGAAAAGCACACCCTAGTCAAGATTGATCTAAAGACAAATTAACAAGACTTGACATTATATGAAGATATAATACGATAATAAATAAAAACGTTCCTAATAATACATCTATGATGTAAATATTCCTCATTATATAAGATCTGCTCCGTATTTTTATAATTATATTAGAAACATGCACGTTAAATTTCTAGTTTCTAACTTATAATCATTGTGTCTGCCTTCATTAACGTGGTGTCAGAGTAGTGTCAAAGAGCCAAAGAAAAACGTTTTTAAATTGGACACACCATTGAAGAGGTAACGTGTCGTATGAATGTTGGTGTCCTATACATGACATAGGGACACACCATTAAAGGGGTGTGTCCGAGCTTCATAGACTCATCTGTTGACAATTGGTTGACCATCAACTGTGTACAACCAAATTCAATCTAAACTCGGCTGTGTTACAGGTTGTGGCTCTGGTGCGTCCTTTGCCTTAGAGCAATTTTAAACCATAGATATTGTGATGTGTTGACACCTTGAAATCAATAATCTTAAATAAAAAGTGTACTTGTATATAATGAACATGAATAAAAAGCAATACTAGTTTCCTTTAGTGGCTTGCTGGCTTGAGTGAATTTATCCTAATTTGGCATGTTCCCTTGGCCTGAAGCTAGCATAAAAATGAAGGGTTGCGGAGACAATATACTAAACTCTTGTATGATTGCAAAAGAGAAAAAATGGTTTCACATCTATCATTTTAAGATACGGAGTGGAAGGTAAAGTGTTTTTAGTTTTATTTGAGCTTGTGAGTAATTTTCTTATTAACTTTTTCAGGGGACTTGATAATTACTTAAGTGTGAAGCAAGTGACTCAGTACATCTCTGATGAACCGTGGGGCTGGTACCAGTCTCCTTCAAAGCTGTGACAGGTATCTAAAAGCTGAGACGGAATAAGGTGTGGGTAAAATCCAAATGTCGAGAACATGATGTCTATGTATAACAGTAAAACTGATTTCCAGTTTTATGGTGGTAGTGTTTTTAATTTGATTTGGTTATAGTTGGCCCATCATCATGCATCTAATTTCTAATTTTTAAATTCCATAGTGGCAGGCTTCTCTGAACTCTAGTTCACCCGGACTGAAATATCATTCCCACTATCCATGTCACACTTTTTTCTTGACGGGTTGAATAGTGCAATCATATTCAAATATGGAATATAGTGGTGACATTTCTTAAGTGAAGCTTGAAAGTAATAATAGTTGCATATATTTAAAAATATTAAAAAAAAAAAAAAACTACTACCATCGTCACTCCAATTTTGGGATTTTGAACAATCTATTCATGGAGGTTGTTGGTAAATTTCTAAATGCTTGTTTGGTTTAGAGAATGGTTATAATATGAAATTAATATCTTGAACAATTTTATTGTTGAAGTTATTTTTGAACAATTTGTGCAATTGTGCCTTAATTTTTGTCATCTTAAAACAAGTAAAGGTTTAAACTCAGTATATATATATAATTGACTAAGCGTCTTTACATCTGATTAAGAAAGATAATAGTTATAGGATCAAATAATGTAATTTATATAATACCACTTTTCTCTCTATCTCTCCATGTTGCATAACTTATTTTATTTTAAATTTGTCAGTTTTCTATTTTTTGTCCTCTCCCCTATCTGTAAAAAAAAAAAAAAACTTAAATGAAAATCTTGTATAAAGAGAACTGCACTTTTACAAATAGAAACACTTTTAAGAGGTCATGGCATACACAAGATCAAAAGTGAGTGGTTATTTCGAAAGTGTTTATCATTTTAATTTCTGAGAGGGAGTACATCTTAGAGTAAGGAAACATTATTTTAGTGACTTTTCAAATAAATACAAAAACGTAAGATACATGTTTCACTGATTTATGAGTAATCTCGTCTTTATTTCTTAATATATATTTTTTAAATATTTTTAAACAACTATTGGAAATATTATTTTTTTAAAATAGCGCAGTGTTGGAAAATAAAAGCCATGTGTTTTCTTTTGTGAATGAATTTATAATGTTTCTATATTAGCAACGATGACGGCTGGCCTTTGCTCTGTTTCACGTTCTAGAAAAAAGTTTGGTGGGTAGGTTCAGATACCATCCACCCACCATGTGCTGCCTCTTATGTTATGCCACGTGAATCAAAGGCCATATATAACTTCTAGCTAACTAAAGCTATATTCAATTGAAAATTACACTGGTAAGTTTCCACTGCATGAAAGGCACTGGCATGTGGCATTGTATTGTTAATGTGATGTCTTCGAGCATGTTGGCCAAAACTTTTGGACATATTAATTCCCTTTGCTAGGTGCAAGATTATTACACTGTGGTCAAGGAATCTTTAAGCAGTTATTTAAAGCTGATAAAATTATACAATTACATGTGATTCAACCCCTTTCCGAAATCCAATCTAATCCATTCCTTTTTTTTAAATAAAGAAGGCACTTTAAGATATTGGATGGATCATGTAACAGACAAACAAATAAATTACACTGATAAATAATATTTCATCAAAATTATACATTTCTTTTGTTTTTTCTACACGTACATTAACTTTCTTAATTGGTTGATGATAAGAATTACAGCAATCTTTAAGTCTAAGTGGCAAATTTAAAAGGATTAACGCATTAATCAAACTATTAGACGTTTGATGATTAATTTAAACTTTTACAAAATTAAATCTTTTATTTTTAAATGAAATAAAAATGAATGGTAAAAGATAGAAGCGACTGTAACACTCATACTTAACCCTAAACTACCTACCGAGTTAAATTATCATGTGCACATACCTAATAGATGGTTTACGGTACTAAAAATATCTCAAAAAAAGGTAAACATAACATATAAACTTAGATATATACATTCATTCAAAATTGTTATCAAAAAAAATATACTAACCCTATTTCCATCCAAGCTCATCTCTTGATCTTTGAATCTGTATATGATTTGTTCATTTATTGAAATGCAACCACAACAATTTTTCATACTAATAACAAACAACGATAAGTTACTGAAATAAAGTAATAATATTCATATATATATATATATATATATATATATATATATATATATATATATATATATATATATATATATATTCAATTACATATTAATTCATTACATTATTATTATAATTAATTGAGTCATCTCAAATATTCATTAAGCATTAATCAATAAAAAGAATATATAGTTTCCTCTCTTTTGAAAAAACATTAAGGTCAGACTAGGCATCAGAGGATATACAAATATTAAAATAGTTTATTATTCTGTCACATTATGGGCCAAATTAACTCTAATTAGCGATCTTGCATTACTCTTATACTCCACCATAATCATATTTAAAAATGCAAACTTTGAAAAAACTCACGAATTTTATTTTGCTTAAATTAGCAGACTCAGTACAAGAAATACAAGAGCGCAAGAACTCCCGCTCCAACACAGAGAAGGTTGAAACTATACAAGGAACAAATGTGATAAATAATTTGCATGAAATGCCTAAGCTGATATTGGTCATACACCCCGGTTGAAAAGCCGTAAAAGGAAGCTCTGCGGGCGCATCAAGTAAATGCATATAATTCATTTGTTCTTGTGAAGAAAGCTACAAAATTTGTAATGGCCTCTTCGCAGCAATCTCAGAGTACCATGATTTCCATGCCTCCATGTAATGCGAAAAGAGATCTCTCAAAGCTGAATCAAAAATAAAATGGACATCAAATGAGTTGGTTTTCAATGAACATGTCAATAATCAAGCTACTGAACAATAGAAGGGAGTTAAATGAGACTTAGAGCATCTCTGACACGGTTGTTACAGGTTCCTAAGTTTACAACCAATGTTTACATAAGACAACAGGTTGGAGGAAATAGCATTTTACGTAGGAAATAGTCCTTACCTCTGAAAAAACACAGCATTTCACGTAGGAAATAGCATTTTCTATCATTAAAAAATGGCTGCAAAAAATGCACGCAACTGTCTCCCTCTAAGAGCATGAGCATCGCAATTTCATAAAGCTTTGAAAACCATGGGAAGGAGACGCGTGGATGGTTTGAATGAGGAGGTCTTGCGTTGCATCAACAGATGGAAAGGGATACGCTTGCAATTGTAACGATTTTGATTGCACTAGTGGCTGGAGGGTGATTTTAAGAGACTAACGACGAAAAACAAGTGTTTGTGTATGGAGGCAAACAATGGGAAATGAAATTGAGTTTAAAACTGATGTGCCTATGAGGATTTTTAGGAGCATAAACATCAGATGCATATGCAAGTAACGGAATTCTCCATCATACAGTAAGGGGTAAGTGCACAGTATGGAGGGGAAAAGATGGGCTAAGAATGAAAGATGAAACAATAAATAAAAAAATATTACATATGAATAAAGTTGTCAAATATTACACTTCACCAATCTAATAGATTAAATATAGAAAGCATACTTTTGAACCAAGTTTTTTTTTTTTTTAAGACTATATTTTATGATTCTATCCAATCCATTGGTCTATCAACTCAAATAAACTCAATACTTTTGAACCAAAATTTTCAAGCTCGACTTCATAAGGACGAAATCAAATTAATCGAATTCATTTTAAACAAGATTTTTAAAGTCCAGCTCAATATAAAACGAACATATAAAAAAAGTAAACATTCACATGTTAAATAGTATTTCAGCGTTATTTTGAATGATTCAACGCGGATCCAAACAATAATATTTTCAGTGGAAATTATAAGAACCAAATACTTTCTAATATCATTGACATCCTAAAAATTTGAATCATAATTATCAAATTCCTAAAAGAACTTCCAATCAATCATCTCATGCAAAATGGAAAGATAGATGAATAACAAATATCTATCATTTTAGACTTGTTTTAATAATTCAAAGCTGAACTAAGTTTATTCTTAATCCTTTAAATTCAAAATTATTTATTAAATTCCAATCATTTAAGTTGTTTTAATCTTTCTATAAATACATTATCAAAATGAATATGGGAAAATGCAAGAATTGTTTAATTATAAAACTATAAAATTTAAGTAAATAATCATATAAAGAACTTATAATTGATAATCACATGAACAAAATCTTCCGATGCATTCAAGATTAAAAAGACTAAGATAAACATACTTTTAACTAAAAAACTAAATTGATCAAATTAATAAACCAATAAATAAATATATCTAAATTGAGCTCGCTAAGTAGTTAAACCACATTTTATGTTGGGGGAAATGTGAAATATTGATTACCTTCGTTTTGATACTGAGGGCTGTGTGCAGTCACTAGACCTTCCCAATCATGCACCCGCTTCGCATTATTATTCCCAGAGGCTCCAACTCTGGGCACGCACGCTGGAGCGAAAGGCCCAAACTGATAGCTCTTCGAAGTTTGCTTTGTGTCTTGTTTTAAATCGTTTTCATCTGCCTGACCCGGCCCTCTATCATTTTCAATTTTTAGCTTCTTAGGATTCGAATTTAAGTCTCCATTTGTGAATAATTCCACCTTATTCCTCTCAAAGCTGATGTTTGTAATATCACTGCCAAACGCCCTTTTCCTAGAGTCATTCTGATTTGATGTGTGAAGTGACTCATTCCATGTCTTCCCTTCTGGACCCAGCCACCTGAACGCTGGTTTCCTTGTATCTGACGTATGGGTCTGTCAATTTGTAAAATCATCGTAAGCTGAGGACAAGAATATGCTTAATTATACAATTACGTTATACAATTCAACACAGACGAGGATATGTGAACCTCATCTATAACCTATTCTGAGACATTTAAAAACAAATTAATAAAAATGAAAGAATGTCAAGTTATCACCTTCTCAATAAGGTTCATGGAGGATAGAACATTTGCGATGTCATATAGGCGTCTAACTTTTGCTGCAAGGTCAAATCAGAGTGTAAGTGAAAAAATATAGGAAGTTTTTACTTTAGCCAGGGGATAAAGAACAACTTATATTAATCATTGCTTTACAATGCGCTTAATACACATTAAATTTAGTGCTGATACATTATCAGCTGGTAAATGGTTGTATTGAACAGTGTTATCAAAAGATAATTTTCTCATTTAAGTTATAGTATAAGAAGGAACAAAAAAGTGCCAATGGTTTATCCAATTACAGAAAAGACAGTTTTTATACAATCCTTGCTTATCATGCTTTGCCTCATGATATTTTTAAAATCAACCATGAAATAGTTATTTTCATATTGTACAGTACTATATTTTTCAATGAATAAAACATACTCTTACTTCTCATTATTGAAGTATTATGAGCATCTCCAAGCAACAATTTTGCAGCCTCGTCAAGGGAGATCAATTCAACCTGTAAAGTAGAGTCAATATTGTTAATCTTGAACCTTGCTACACAGCTAAGAAAAAGATACATCAAATCGGAATGTCCAAGAAACTTATGGTAACCCTCACATTAGAGCACACAAAGAGCTTGACAAAATTCTGGGTCAGCAGAGCTAACGATTTTTCCCTTCGATTTTCTGCAAAAGCAGTGTAGAAGCATCAAGGCTTGAGCAAGAGAAATTTCTAAAAGTTTAGCATTCCCGTGCTTATGAAAATTCACAAGAAAGGCAACAACCTAATTAACCTTTAAACCAATCGACAATAGGACTTGTGTTACATTTCAGAAAAATATATAAATTTAACTAAAAAAGAACAAAAAAATATCCCAAGAAAACATGGAACAAACACATATAATCTTAAACAAAGCTTGAGGGCATTTTTTATCAATAGTTTGTGGATGTACAACAAGGAATTTCCCACGCAAAAAAGGCAAAGCTTAATTTTTTTTTGTTGAGTATAATTACCATTTTTTAGTGATCTCGGTTGAGTAGATTTAGGGTTCAATTTGTCATTTTGACTTCCAGTAGCGGCATTGGACTGAGTTTCTTCATCATCTTCATCATCGGACACCTACGGCACGCAGCCAACAACAAATTATTAGCTGACACTAATTAATTCAGTCCTTATTGTAAAAAAATATATATTTAACTAGCAAAAAAAAAAAAAGAGCCCAGGTTTCATTATTTGGGGCAAAACTCACTTTATCCATGTCGTCGTTAGTGGACCCACGCAAGGAATTGGAATTCTCTCGCATACCATCATCCTAAGAAACCATAACGAGGTAAAAATTAACACCTAAATACGAAACTTCAAAATCATAAGCTGACACAAACTATAATTACTTTGAGCTCGCGAAGAGTGAGAGGAATTGCAGCAAAACCCTTCCAGGTATACTGATTTTTTGCTTTCCTTGAGAGAACCTAAAACAAGCACGGATCGGAAGAATAAAATTAGGTGAAATATGAAAAAAAAAATCGACACAAGAAAATAGAGAAAAATGCACAGACCCCAATACTCTCGAGAACGTTAACAATGTCGTAGATCCGTCTTCTCTCAACTCCTGGAGAGAAACAAGAATTAGATTGAAAAAGAAAAGAGGAATTGAGAGAGAACAGACAATTAAATACCTAATCGAGTGGCGGCGTCATCAAGGCCAATTAAGTGCACTGCGTCTCGGTTATAGAGACTCAAGAAACTGTCATGCAAAAAAAGAGGGAAAAATGAATTATCGATTGTGTTGAGTTGAATTGAATTGAAGGAAGGGAAGAAGGGAAGAATAGAAGAAAGTACTTGGTGCACAAAAGTCCCAAGGACTTCTGTTTTCTGTTGTAAGTGTAGTGTTTGGAAGAGATGGGATCTGAAGAAGCCATGGAAGTGAGGGAGAAAGGAGGGAAGAGAGAGATAAGAGGGTTAAATAACAGAGAAAGAGGGGAGAAAAGGGTGTTTTGGCGGGGCAAAAATTTTGAAAATTGGATCTGAAGAGGGAGTGGGAGGGATGCTGTTTTGTTTTTTAAACAACAACAAACAATTAAGCGGGAACTTCTTTATCCACAACTGCAATTGATTGCCCCCAACCACGCCCTCCCTTCCAATTTTACTACTTTATTGTTATACACATTTCAAATATAATGTATTTATAATTTAACTGATTTTATAACTCAGTTATTATACCATTGAATCAAAATATAAAAATAAATTGAAATAAAGTGAATTGTATAATTGTTTAGATGAAATAGATTGAAGTGTATTTTGATTTGAATAAAATAAATTCAATTAAACTTTTCTAAATACCTCGCTGTACTGAAAACGTATGAATAATTATTAATCAACTTCTTGTATTTATTAGTTATACAAATTATACTTCAAAATAGTTTAAATAATTTTATTTTAGAGCAATTCATATTTTAAAAATTGAGGTTTTTTTAAATTAATTCATTTTTTAGTGTGATTCAGTTTAATCCATTTTTTATTAAATATAATCATTTATGAGATTTTTATATTTTTTTATGCGAATTAAATACATGTTATGGAATAAAAAATAACTCACACATTGTTCCACCAACCTCAATTATTCTCTTATACCATACTATAGTATTCAAGGAATTTATTTATATTTAATTAAAAATTAAGTTATTTGTGTGTTTCAAAATAGTTACATATTATATTATGGATTATAAATAAATAAACACGCCATATTTTATTCCATCTTTAATTGGTAGGTACACTAACTATGCCCAAATTCATTTGAATTACTTCCAGATATTTTAAACTTTCATTTATTTTAAAAAATAAATGTTGTATTAAACTAGTTTCATTACCCTAATAAATTTTGCATTTTATTACTTGTATATATAGTTGTTGATTTAGACTAGTTTTTTTTTTTTTT
>Ga0209700_104551_pt1 | contig 24785 bp, 12 predicted proteins | sample SiratroredBW_FD_187528 | JGI IMG/M metagenome (GOLD analysis project Ga0209700, IMG submission 187528) | Root nodule microbial communities of legume samples collected from California, USA - Siratro red BW (SPAdes) (version 2) | ecosystem: Host-associated > Plants > Roots > Nodule | place: USA...
TGGGTTTTTAAAATTTTTTTTTTTTTTTTCTGTAAAACATAGGGTGGATAACTGATTAAGCTAATTAATTATGTATGTAATGTGAGTGATAAACGATTATATATGTTTTTATGGGATAATCCGTTATGGGTCTAAATGTTATATTTTCTGTTGTTTATTTGTGAGTGGTTTATTTATATATGCATCCATATTATGATAATGGTTGTTGTCTTGTTTTAATTAGGAGTAGAGGGTGGTGATTTCATTGGCTTTGGTTGGTGGTTTGGTCAATTTGTGGTGTGCTAAGTTTCTTGGTGTGGTGAGTTCATGTGAACAAACATTTGTCATGGTTGATTGGGTGGTCAGTTTTGTTTTAGTTTACCAACTAGAGTGGTGTATACAAATTTGGATAACAGAATAGGTTGATGAGAGTATTTTTTTTTTTTGATGTGGTTGTAAGTTCATTGTTGAAGGAATGAATTTCTTCTTGTGCTGCTATTCATAATGTTTTCGGCTCCTGTATTATTGTAGGTCCATTGTTGTGGTTTCGATTGAGTTAAAACGTCAGCAAGTAAGTTGTAAAATAAATTATATTATATTGATTGGAGTTGCATGATTGGCTGTAAAAAATATTATACACAATTAAAAAATTTTATTATAATTTGCTCTCGTTAAAAATTATAATCTAGCTGCATAAATCTATGATTATTTATAATTTATTTAGAAATATAAAGTAATGATTATAATTTATTTAAAAATTAATAGCATTTGTAATGTCATAAATATTTTCTGTTACATATATAATCAGTAACCTTGACGTATATTAGATATTTATTTAATAAATTTAGGAATATATTTTATAACTTTAATTTGACATAATTAAGAATTGAATTTATTTAGGATTTTTTTTATTTATAATGTCATAAATATTTTGGATTAAATATAAATATTAATTTAGAATTGAAATATTAGTTAATTATTTAAAACAATTCAGAAATATAATTTATGACTATAATTTAATATATGATGCCATATTATCTAAGATTTTACATAATAAGTATTTAAGATTCCAAAGTAATAAAGATTTTAATTTATTTAAGAGTTCATTTTATTTATAATCTCATAAATATTTAGGATTAAATAAAATTAGCAATTTAGAATTGAAAATTTAGTTAACTATTTTAATATTTTAAGTAAGATAATTTATAAGTATAAATCGATGTATTATGTGATTATTTCAATATTAGTTAATTTTATTTATAATCTCATATATGAAATAAAATATAATTACTAATTTAGAATTTAAATATTGGTTAATTATTTAAAAAATTTAAAGAATATACTGTATAATTGTAATTTGATATATGATGTGATAATTATATAAGATTTTGTATAATAAATATTTAGGATTCGAAAATAATGAAGATTTTAATTTATTTAGGAGTTTATTTTATTTATAATGTCATTAATATTTTTATCAAATATAATTTATAATTTAGAATTTAAGTATTAGTTAATTATTTTAGAATTTAAGAAATTTTATCAATTCAAATTGATGTATTACGAGATTATAATTTAGGATTATAAAATAATTAAGATATTAACTTATTTAGGAGTTGATTTATGTATATTGTCATAAATAGTTCTGATAAAATATAATGACTAATTTAAGATTTAAATATTTCTTAATATGAGTGTAATTTATATGATGTCATCATTATTTATGATTGATAATTAGAATTGTAATTTACATAGAATTTCATTTTATTTATAATACAATACTTGGTTAGGATTTATATATTTAGTGATTTATAATTTTAATATTACTTAATTATTTAGAAACAATTATAAAACTATTTTATACGACATCATAATTATTTAAGATTGTAAATTATTAATAATTTATTTTATTTTCATCATATTTTTATTTATAATTTCGTACACATTTTCGATTAAATATAATTAGTTATTTTTTAATTCAATTAAATTATTATAACATTGAAATTGGGGTTTGAGTTTCGTAACATCCAAGTTGCATTACCATTTAGAACATGAAATTAGGCATTTATATAGTGTTATATGTGTAAAGCATTTGTGTCATGGATAATGATACAAATCTATCTGCATATTTGGAGGATTAATTGATGAATGACAACATAAACATTGATTAAATTGATAATGGTGGTATTGATTCAAATTTATTATTTACGTAAAACAACAAAATCGGTTGAGAAGGTAACTTGTGTTACAAAATCGGTTGAGAAGGTAACTAGCAGCAATGACCATTCTGTGTGTTGTTGTGTATGGTCTTAGTGTATTGAGGTTTGTTGACAAGATGACAAACACTATTATCTTAGAAGTCCCTTAAAAACAGCGTCGTAGTTGATGTTATACTTGGTGCACATAGAGTAATGTCGCGACATTATTTGAATGGGTTCAGAAGCATTTACCAATTTATGTCAGCGATTAAGGAAACTGACTTCATGAAGGATGGGTTGCGATCAAGTGTGGATGAACAAGTTGCTAAATTCCTTCACATTGGACATAATGTGAAAAATTGAAGTGTTTTGTTTTTTCTATCTATCCGGTTAAATAGTGTCCCGTCACTTTCATAATGTACTGAATGCAATTTTGATGTTAGAGGAAGAATTCAGAAAGCAATCATCTAACATTAGGTGTAACCTCAAATCTTCAACAACAAATAATTTTACCCATAATTTAAGGCAACAATCTCATTTGACATACATGATTGTATGATTTAGGTGAATTGTTCAATTATCCCTTTTTTCCCCTTAGGATTGTTTAGGGGCTATAGATGGGACTCATATACATGTGAAAGTGTCTCGATCATATGCTCCTTGTTTTTGTGGAAGAAAGGATTGACCAACTCAAAATGTATTTACAACTTGTGATTTTGACATGAAGTTCACATATGTTTTAGTTGTGTGGGAAGGAATTGCATCTAATTCAAGGGATTTTAAAGGATGTACTTGAACGAGAAGACCTGTTCATACCTCAAGGTGAGTTCGAGCTTGTTTGGTGTATTGCATGTATAGGCATACGTTGATTGTGACATGTAATAAGTTTAAACTTTATCATTGTAAGAAGATTCTACCTTGGGAATGTTGGTTTTATCTTAAAGGCTTAGGTGATGACATCATATCGTGGTGTTAAATATCATCTAAAAGAGTATAGTCATAGAGGTCCACAAAATCCAGAAGAGTTATTTAATCATTGACATTCATCACTACGAAATGTTATTGAAAGAACATTTGGTGTGTTGAAGAAATGATTCCCAACTGAACCACATTACCATTGGAGACAATGTCAAATATTGTTATTGCATGGTGTATTCTTCATAACTTCCTTCTTGGGGCGAACAACTTGATGAAGTTGATCGGGAGTTGATCTTGCAAGTTCGTGAGGACCATTGTAGACTTGGTTTAGAAATTAGGGTATAAGAAATGAAATGTGAGCAAATTATCATAACAATTACAATGTCGTAATATTTTTTCATAGTCAATGAAAACATTACTTCTTTTTATGTTACAGAAAAGAGGTATCTTTTGTATTCTTTAACGCAATACAAATGTGTTTTCTTATACTACGATGAGTTATGTTTGCTACAAGTACAACATGAATTGGGAAAAAGTTGTTGTGTCAGAGTCATCTGCACTAAGTTCACAAAGTCCACCGCAGATATGGACTTTTAATTGCTTTCAACTATGATAGATGAGGCTCGACTAGGTAACAAGGTCAATGACAATTCGACGATGCAAGCCTACAGTAACATTGTGGAGGCTCTCTGCCAATCTAGTTTGGTGGGGATTACAAAAATATATATCAAAAATAGGCAACAGTGCTTGAAAGACACATGGCATGAGTTCCACGATTTATTGAGTGGACTTAGTGGATTTACCTTAAATCAATCCACTAAAACATTTGAAGTCGAAGACGAAGTCTGGGATGATCTAATCAAGGTTAAGAATGCACTTTTACCATTTAAGATTGAAAATCCTCTATTTATTTGCACATTTGTCCTTATGCATTTCGCCCTTACTTTATTTTCAAGTAAAACTCACATCCGCTAAATGGAAGGTGAAACTAATCATGCATTACGACCTGACAGAGGAGTTGTGGGGGGCAGATCGTGCCACTAGGCAAGCGAGTCGGTCATCCTGACAAGTTAGACGATGTTTGCAGATACACTCTTTTAGTGTTAACTTGAATGAAGATCATATGGAATACATCCTGTAGGTACCCTCATTTGATCCTATGTTTGAGAAACCTCTATTATCATCATCCATCGTTGATTCGTATAGTCTAGTTACGACTGAATCTGTTCCATATGCACCGTCAGATGGTACCTAATTGCTTAGGGGTTCAAAAAGAAAAGCCCCAATGGTTGAGGTGATTGACGAACAATTTGAGAAGTTGACGCACTAACTGATGCAATGGTCAAAGGCAATGACATTGGACAAGAGCACAATGCAATACTTCATGAACATGTCCAGAACATGAGTCGTAAGTCATTTTTCCATTACTCAGAAAGTGAGATATGACAGATGTTAGTTGATATAAGTATTACAAATGACACGATCATGGGCCAATGTTATGAAGCATTGTGCAATAACCTGCCTCTGGTCAAGCTTCTATTTGGTATGCTCCAAGACCTTCGTCTGAAGATATTATTTGATGTTATGACTATGAGACATTCAAGCTTTTAATTTCCTTTGTTTACAAAATGTTTGTAGTAGTTTATCCTTTTAATTTAGTTTATCCTTTTCATTTGTAATATTATGAAACTCAAAATCTAATATATAAGATTTGTAATTATTTGTTATGTTTTCTTACTTTATGTGTTATTGTAATAATTATATGTTTTCATATGTCTTCACTTGTGTAGCAATGAGTTCATCTTCTATGGGTAGAGGACAAAGGCGGCGTAAAGGAAAAGTCTTGACTAATGAGGAAGAGTTCTTCATCAGCAGGGCCATGTGGTTGAAGACTATTAAACCATACCCGTTCTTTTAGCAAACGGGATCAAATGGTGGAGTATGCGATAGTATTCTACAAGGGCAAACTTATGCTACCTAAGCTTATATACTTCTCATTCTTTGCACAAGTAGAGTTTACCTTCATAATCATTTCGTCTTCCAAGGTATAAAAGACTTTGTGACTATGGGATGTCCATACTTCAAGGACCTAATCAAGGTCTTTTATTCAAACTTGAGGGTTACCTCCATACTAAAGTTAACAACATAACAGTTACCTCTTTTGATTTGATCACTGTAGCAAACCTGAAGTACAAAGGTGTGAAAATGGGATATCCTAACATCACACCGAGCATAACTTACAACCGCCAAGTGGTATTGAATTCAATGCTAAGACCAGAGCTGCAAAGTCAAAACTTGAGGAATGTAGAAAGTTTGAATGTTAATGACAAACTTTTGCATTATGCTTATGTTCACATACTCACCCCACGATCAACAAATTTTGGATATTATTGAACAAAAACATCTTCATGATTAAGACATGAAAAAAATGTCTTTGTTAATTGGCATTATCACATAATGCAACACATGGTCAAATGTAGGGATAATAACATGCATCTGCCATACTCTTCTTCATTTCACGCATCTTGCATGTATATGGTGTCGACTTATCGCAGGAGTCAATTGTTAACCTAGGCTAGTCACACTTCTTTGGTAAAAAAACACAGAAAAAGTTAAATATCTTTGAAGTCAAATGGTGTGTGACAACATGGTACGATGATTGGCAATGATTATGAAGATGCATTGAAACCCAACGACCATGGTCAAGAACCCCACACCCCAAGCATCAGTCCCCCTAGTATCCCATGATGGTCAGATGTTTTCGTAGATGATGACGAGTATGCAGGAGTTGCAACAAGGATTAATTAATTTGACCATGAATGTCAATAATTTTCAAACGAATATATGCACCACATATGATAATTTACACATGGATATGCACGACTTTCATATGAATATGTGCAACAGTTATGATAATTTACACATAGATATGCACGATCTACATATAGATATGGAAACCCAATTTTAGAGTGTGCACAACATAACTAACCAGACAGAGTGCAACATTAACAAATTTCGAAACTCTTGGAAGTGATATTTGGTTGAATTGTAATAATTAGTATTATAACTTCATTTTTTTATTCTTACTTTTCTCTTTAATGTAATGTAATTGTGCTTCTTTTTTGTAATTACATGAAATTTATAATTTTGTTTACTTTTTTTTTTTATTTTGAACAATTCACCTATCATTCTAGTAATACATTTTCTAATAAAACAGAAATGTAGGTCTAATTAATTCCATTTCATTTCAAATTAATTTTAAACCTACTAATTTGAAATTTCTAATATTACAATTTTATTAATATAAAAATAATAATTAACCCTTAAAAAAACAAATGTAACAAATTTCATTGTCAAATAAATTAAAATACGAGGACAATTATGTAATTTCACACTTTTATATCTTTTTAAAACAAATAACTCATCAATCACACCAAATAAATTAATAATTTTAATTTTTAATTAATTTTAAATATAAAGACAAATTTATCATCTTATATTTTATCAATTAAAAATATTAAAATATCAATCATACTTATGAGATTATTCATAAACTTTTCCTTCAAATTTTTAATTTATCTCTTAATCCATACCACTCAACCTACTTTTTCAAAAACAACTTTTTCATAACGTATTGTCACAAAAATTCAACTTCTCGGAGCCCCATAATTAAGAGGAGTTTGCACGGCTTTCCATTTACAACTTCCCATTTATCTCGTTTTTAGTACCAAACATTATCCAATGCAAGAAGAAATTTCTTTCTTTTGACAATTTTTCTTTGAGCTTGTTTTGAAGAATTTTTAGGTTTTCGCTGTCATCTTTTTTAGCAGTAATTGCCTCAAGAATGCTTTTTGTCACAGTGAAAACATTAAAATGATCTGAAACACATACCTATACTTTGGTATCAAATTCGGCATCCTCCAGCTTTGAGTCATTGTATATATGTTGGGCGAGTGTGGTCTTACCTAACCCACCCATTCCCACAATAGAAAGTATTGATGGTTGGTTTTGAATTTTAGTTTCCAATGTGAGCCAATCAATGATCATTTCTTTGTCAGCATCTCTGCCATAAATAACACTTTCAGCCACCAAAGAAGTTGATGGCAATTTCTGTGACACGTTACTACCAGATCCGGCACTAGAATAAGTAGACTCTTTCAAACCTAGAGCACCCTTTTGCCTTGCAAGATATTCTAGTTTGTCTATGACTTCTTTCAACCCTGATTCAATTTTCTTGTTAAATGAACTGAAAGTAGCATTGAAGAAGTTTGATACCTTGTAAGTGATGGTTTGAGGTTGAGATTGAGGTTCCACTTGGCATCTGGTGAGTTCATAGTCTATTTCACCCAATAGATCCTCAGCATCAAAGACAGCTTCTTTGACAGAAAAAAGCCATGCTTTGACGTGTGGATCTCTGAACTGCTTTAGAGAGCATTGATGGAGTGCAGCATGATGTTCAAATTGGTGAGCAGCTTCTCATCAAGTTTTTTCCCACGAAAAAAGTCAAGAAGTTCAGGAGAAGCGAGCCTGTCGAATGCAACCTGAAGAAAGGCCGAAAGAAGAGCAACACCAAAAAATTCTGCTGCCATGGTGGGAGTTGGAAATGGAGTGAATGGTGAATGGAAGTGTGTAATTTGAAATGGAAGTTTAGAAGACAGTGATTCAGTGCAGGGATGCTATAGTGATGAAATGAGTAGTTAGGAAATCTGTGTAGAGAGAGGGTTGAGGTGTCGGACAATACTGTAAGAAATCAACAAAATTTTCACCATTTGACTCTATATTTAGTATTTTGAAATCAAAATTTTATATGGGCGTAATAAACTTTAATTACTTAGATATTCTGACCTCAAAATAAAAATCTTTCTGCATCAATTATATTATTTTGATGCAACTTTATTTGATAACTAATGTTCATAGTTTCTTTATTCAATTAATTGGCTACCATGAGATAATTAAGCTAGTTTAGTATATGCAGTCAGTACTTTTTAATTAGCAAAGATTTGGTTTATTAGTCTTTTTGTTCTCTGTATTGATCATTTTTCTGAACTTGGTTTAGTGGCGGATTCTTCTCTGCATTTTTGCTACTGGTTTAATGCAGTATAGGGTGAATTGATTGTCCTCAACTGTCCTAGTTACTATTATGTCATACTTCTTTAGTTATCCAGCAAAAAAGTAACAATTGTTGAGTGTTTCTGATAAAAAAGATGCTGACAGCTTTAATCCATGAATGGATTTACATTTGTTTAAATTTTCTTTTCTTTATTCACTTAATTGGCTATCATGAGATAATTGTCTGTTTACTATATGCAGTAATTTTTATTAAGCCAATATTTGGTTTATCTGTCTTTCTGTTTATTTATCATTTTTTCAATTTCGTTTAATAGTGATTTTTGGTCTCAAGTTAATATTTAACACCAATTTGGCATTTAGAATTGAATTAATGATATTCGATTTTAAAAAAATATGGTGGTGGTCATTGGCTGCCATTTAAGGTTTTCTTTCATTCGGCACAACAAATACTCAAGCTTTGCATAGGTAATCTACATCAGGTGACTGCTACACAAATTTTCCTCTCCTAATTTTATAAACAAATGGAACCCAAGTGGGAAAAGAAAATAATAAAAAATTATAAGCTATTTGTAATGCACACTACTTCAATGCCACTTCCCAACTCAGCAAGAAATCAAATACAATTGCAAGGTCTACGAATGTAAGTTTAGAAGTATTCACATTTCACAACTCCCTTTGCTTCAATCTCTCTCTCAGGTGTATTAGTTTTCCCTGAACTGTTTAGGTAACTCATCATCAGATAAGCCAATTTCAATCCCTTCTACTTGTTCTCTCTGTATAATATTATGGTACATTGGCAGAAACCGACTTTGGAAAGACCTATAGGAGAAATAGCGTAGCAGCACACACACAACAACCAAAAGGGTTACTAGCCAATATAGACCACTGGGAGCACATGCTTCCACAAATACATACCAGAAGGCAATGCTGCCCCATATAAAAAAATGTTGTATCCAAGTAAAGTAATTGATGGATAGTGCCATTTGGCAATTCACAGTCCACACCACACATGTATACATTGTGACCCCAAGTATTTCAAAATCAACCGCCTTACCATCTCTTCTGAAGGCTTGATTCAAGACAGAATTAGTGGTTAAGAAGAAGATCACTAAAGAACTAAGGACTCCATTCAACATCCATCCAAATATCCGGGGCCAGCTGAAGAGGGTATCTTCTACTCCCTCTACATACAGAACGGGATACTGTACAACAGACAATATGATTATTAATTAGCACAGAATCTTTGCTTTCAACTAATCATCATTTAAAATCAAGAGCCACAGAAGAAATCAATAGACATGTCAGCAATACAATAGCATAAGAATTTTACTGAGTAAGGTGTTAGCTAGATTTCATCCTAAAATCAATGTTGTTATACAACCATTAGTCACGCCTTAATGCTATAACGTGGCATTTTTTGACCCATCTGTTAAAGGAAAGTAATCAGCATTCATTTGTTTTGGAAGCAGATATCTGTAGTTAGTCAATCAATGAAATTAGCATTCATTTGTAATAAAATTGCCATGTTAGATTTCATCTTAAAACCTATTGACATTTGAGTGTAACTAGTTTTTTTAGATATATTTGAGTGGAAGGATAAATCTTATTAATATAAACTAATATTTATAAATGTAAAACTAAAATTTAAAAAACGTATCAAAATTAAAAAACATATCTAAATTAGAAGGTCAGTTTTAAAAACAGACAACTAGACTTGTAACTAACTCCCTTAATTCATGCACCTAAAAAAACCACTTCTTTGATCAACACCAGCACGGTGATGCCACATGGATTGGTAAATATCCAATCCCTTGATTCTCCCTTTTTTTCTATTTGCATCATAAGACATAATTTTCCAACAGTTTTCTTCCACAAAATAGAAAAACCTTTTGTAACGAGGAGGGGAAAAGTTATTGCATGAGCAAATTAAAAATGTAGTAAGTACAAGCTAGTTTTGTTAAATAATAGAAAGCGTGTAGTAATTAAAACACTTGGATAAGAGAAAAACCAAGGCATTCAGAGTATTTAGGTGAATTTTACATCAAAGTTGATAATTCTTTATGAAAAACTCTACATCCAAAACAGATGTATTCAGGCACAAAGAAACTAGAGAAACAAATCTTTAAAAATGTCAAAAAGCATCTCAAATAAGTAATGGCATATTTTGAGTGCATGTAGAAACCTCACTGCTAGCAAACTCCTTATTCCATTGGCTTAAGGCAGAACCAAGACTTTTACAAAAAGAAATTGATCATGAAGTAATTATAAAAAATGTATTCTCGTTGAAGTCTAACATAATTAATCAAAAGGTTCAAGATAAACTGGTAGCATAAACGTCCTATAGAGAAAATAGTGCATAAAGTACTCGTCTTCTTAGAAGAAGAAGAATAGTCTATGTCTATCTGCTGGTTCTTAAATATTCTTTAATACATACAGAAGCAATTTAAAAAAATGACAACATAGTACCTTTAGGCAAAGTTTGGCAGAAACATCCTGATCAAAAACACCTAGAACGATTACTGGAAGTGAAGTGAAGAAGACATTGTAAAATGTCATGTACCCAATCATTGTAAGCAGCTTGACCAGAGAAGAAGCATATGCCTCAAACCAAAAAGGGTAAATCCAAATGCAATGTTTTTACAGAAAAAATAGCATATCTGCATAAAAAAATTCAACAAGTTATCAGCAGCAATTTTTTTTGGACAAAGTCGCCTATTTTTTATCTAAACAAGTATGATATGGTTTAATGCTTTCCCAAACACATGTAATACTCTTACATAGCAAACAGAAAATTATAAGACCTTTTTCATCTGGACTAAACCAATTACTAATGGAGAGCGTAAAAAGATTGAGAAAAAAAAGAAAAATAATTAATAAGTTTTATACAGCTGTCACTTTCTTATGTTAACAGACTTTCTAAGTAAGAAGCAACTAACACTTCTTATAAAATAGTTTTCTGATAATCAAATAAAGTTCTGTTTACTCTCTTTTGGGTTACTTCTTGAATTCTGTTATTTTCTCTTTTCTGTTACTTCAAACAGAGGAAACTAAAGCTGCACTGTGAAAGCACTGAGTAGATGAACACTAAATCTTTAAGACTGAGAGATATAGATGGATGCATGGTTTTACCATCATTGATATACTCCGATAACACCAATGGTCATGTATCAACAACAAACGCTCGAGAACCCGGAATTGAGCTATTGCAAAATCACTTGCCATTACAGCCTGTTGACAAACCAGCACCCAGTCATTCAAACTAAATTTATCATTAGCTTATCATACAAAAATTGGCATGTACATTCAGAAATGTTAATGATGTGTTTAGGACTACTGGTGTGGAGTAGTAGTTACTAAATCAAATGTTTTTATATACCTATTACTTGTTATTTGGTGATGATTAAAAACAGAGGAAAGGTGTTCAACCCAAAAGCTGAGTAATATTCCCAACAATGTTCTTAAAAATATTCATGGGGTTTGGCACCTAAACACATTTTAATAGATATTTATCCTAACAGAAATCAGCCTGATGGAAACAACTAATGGCTTTAATATCTCATACACATTAAGGTGCAATCTAAGAAAAGAAGAAAATATAGATTGGCATACTCACTTCTAGCAACTCTATTCTGTACATAATAACTTATGTTGCATGCATGTTGGTCTCACAACTTGGTTGATTATGCTCAAGTGAATTTCTCCATAATTTAAAATAATCCAAATTCAATGACATATAAAGACCACATGTTAAATACCACAAAAGAGTTAAGAATATATAGACTTGGTTAGATTAAGGGCACATTCAGGAAAAAAAAAAAAAAATCTTAATTAAGCACATATTCAATAACTTCTAATCTCATATAAGACCGTTTGCCATAAATTTGAGCATAGAAGTAATTGGAATAGGCTAACTTATTTTGATAAACTTCACTATGAAGCTCATTGAAATAAGCTAAAAAGTTTATAAGGATCATCAATTATTATAATAAGCTCAAATAAAGTCCTTATAAGCTCTTCAACACTTCCTAAGTTATATTAGAAACTCTTCAGTTTCTTCATTTATTATGGTTTCGGAGAACATAAATCTTTCTCAAGAACATGTAAAAGAGCAGCACACATAGGAATAATCAAATGTAACTTTAGACCTGCATCCCTTCAGCACCACTAATAACCATTAACACTCATATGAGCATCTCCTTTAAAACTTAGAGTTTGTGTTGTTTGGTAAATGGCTATTACAGAGTGAAATATTTGCAACTAAGAAGATTGTAATAGAAAATTAATTGGCACCTGTAGAAGTTATTACTCAACAGTCAGGTTTTGAATGTGAGCAATCTTTCCCCAGTCTTCGCCTTCTGGATTCTGACAACGTTGTTCCAATAATGGACACTTCCAAATGTCAAGAGAAGAGATGGATTTAGGGAGACCCTCCTCTGGTAAGCATTGGAGGTTGGGGCAGTCATAAAGTGAGAGAGAGGAGAGGTGGCAGAGACCCTTGTACTCCATCTTTTTCAGATTTCGGCAATCATCTATTTGTAGAGAGGTGAGAGAGCTTGGCAGCAAAATTTCATCAGGAAAATACTCCACATCTACCTTTATAATACACAAGCTTTCAAGACATGTGTTGGCATCCAAGGTCTCTCTCAGGGAGGCGATAAGTTTTAAACTTGAAAGATACATAATTTTTACATTTGATACATCTGGGAACGCCTCCACTTCCGGACAACTAATTATCTGCAGCTCAGTAAGAGACGGAAGCAGGATTTGCATACTGGGAAATGATTCAAATTGAGAGCAATCATCAATTGTTAGTTCCTTGAGACGATTATGAGCGTACTCCTGTGAAATTCTTCTCAGGTTTTGGCACCTTCTCAGTTCAAGTAAACTGAGCTTTGGAAAGAAATCTAGCGGAAAGATGGTAAGAGAGTCACAACCACCATCAATCTTCATTACTTCAAGCAAATCATAATGGGTCATGGGAATATTCACTAGTGGACATGCATCAATTCTCAACAATTCAAGCGACGATGTGTCCATGTTTTCGCTAATGTTGAGCTTATCACATTCACCAATAAATAGATCCTTTAAACAAAGAAGATGTCCTGAAAAACCTTTCAGCTTGGGACAATGCTTCAAAGAAAGATATTGAAGACATGGAAAAGAAGTAGTTTTACATTCCCATTCTTCCCATTCCTTCATCTTGTAGAATTCCAATCTTTCCAAGGACAGAAATGAAGAAGAGTTGCTCCCATAAAATTCAGCACCAATGCTCACTATTCCATCAAACCCTCCAATATGCAGAGATTTTAGAGACGACAAAAGTCCAAGGGAAGGCAAACATAGACAATATTTACAGTCCTCCAATCGTAAGAATAACAAATTTGATAATGAATTATTGAATACCCAACTTGGGAATTGTGTGCCACAATAGCTCATGATTGTTAAACATTCCAAGTGTTTGGAAGGTTCTAGATTCTCAAATACTTCCTTTTCTTTCCTTGGATCGTCAGGGATGTGGTCCCACTTCAGTTTTAACTGTAGATCCACAAGGCGTTTACTTTTCAAATTTGTTTCTAATGCATCCAAAGGATTCGTAATATTCTGCACCTCATTAATTGATAGCCTTCCATGAAGATTCAGTCCTCCCAGCTGCTTAGTGCTGAGCTCACTATTTCTATCAATAACAAACGTATTCAATATTTGAAGATTCTTCAATTCTCCAAAATGCATTGGCATCTTTGTCACTTTTGTATTTTCAAATTCCAGGCAATGCAATTTGGTGAGTTTATGCAAATTTGAGGGCAACTCCTCCAACTTTACACAATAGTTCAACTTTAGTATTAGTAAGTTGTAGAGCAAACATATTGAGTCAGGTAGTTTTTGTATCATAGTACAAGAAAGATCTAACGAATGGAGATGTTTAAGATCACCTACAGAATCTGGAACCTCTCTAAGGTCCAAACAACCACAGAAAGATAAGACCCGTAAAAACTTAATCTTGGAGAACAAATCATATATCGAAATCTTGAATTGCCAATGATAATAGCCAAAGTAAGTTCTCCCAATTTCTGTAATCGGAAGAAATGAACGAAGTCTTTTAGCAGCAGTTAAACTCCCTAAACCATCAAAACCTTTGACGTCGATGACTACAAATGAAAAATGACGAGTTGTTTTCTGTATACATTGGCCTTTATCAAACTTCAACCTGAAACAGAAATCTGCACAAACATATTTTGCCAAATCATTCAGAAGGTCATGCATCACAAAATACCTTATGACTCTTGATTCATGCCTTTCTGTGCTTGATTGTTGAAAGAAAGATCTTGACAATAGATCATTAAAGTACTGTTCTCCAACTTCTTCGGGATGTCTACTTTGTTGTGGCCACTGTAGAAAATTTTCGGCCATCCACAACAGAATTAACTTCTCCTTCTCAAACTCATAATCTTTAGGGAATAAGGCACAATAAGCAAAGCACCGTTTAAGATGAGAAGGAAGGTAGTGATAACTCAAAAATAGCGCAGGGATAATTTCACTGTCTTCTTTTGGTAAGTTCCATATGTCACTTTCCAATATGCTCTGCCATTCTAAAATTGATGACTTTGTACGTAGCAGGCATCCAATTGTTTTCAAAGCTAGAGGTAATCCCTTACACTTCTCAACTATTCTTCTACCAATCTCCTTTAGCTCATCCTTCAATTCAAGATTATCATCTTTTGATGCGTTTTTTTCAAAAACTTTCCAGCATTCATCCTCTCGCAATTGCCTTAGGCGATGCACTTTAGACTGCATGATAGAAGCAACATTCTCATCACGTGTTGTCACAAGAATTTTACTTCCGGGAGCCCCATAGCTAAGAGGAGTTTGCACAGCTTCCCATTCGTCTCGTCTTTGGTTCCAAACATCATCCAATACAAGAAGAAATTTCTTTCCACACAATTTTTCTTTGAGTTTTTTGTGAACCATTTCTAGGTTTTCACTGTCATCTTTTTTATCGGTGATTGCTTCCAAAATTGTTTTTGTGACTGTTAACACATTAAAATGATCTGAAACACAGACCCAAGCTTTGGTATCAAACTTAGCATGGTCCATCTTTGGATCATTGTATACATGTTGGGCGAGTGTGGTCTTACCTAACCCACCCATTCCCACAATAGAAAGTATTGATGGTTGGTTTCGAATATCAGTTTCCGATGTGAGCCAATTAACGATCATTTCTTTGTCAGCATCTCTCCCATAAATAACACTTTCAGCCACCAAAGAAGTTGATGGCAATTTCTGTGACACATTACTACCAGATTCCCCACTAGAATAAGTAGACTCTTTCAAACCTAGAGCACCCTTTTGAATTGCAAGATATTCTAGTTTGTCAAGGACTTCTTTCAGCTCCGATTCAATTCTCTTGTTAAATGAACTAAAAGTAGCATTGAAGAAGTTTGATACCTTGGAAGTGATGGCTTGAGGTTGTGATTGAGCTTCCACTTGACATCTGGTGAGTTCATAATCTATTTCACCTAACAGATCCTCTGCATCAAAGACAGCCTCTTTGACAGCAAAAAGCCAAGCTTTGACGTGTGGATCTCTGAACTGTTTTAGTTCTGCATCATCAGCGAGAGCATTGATGGAGTGCAGCATGATGTTCAAATTGGAGAGCAGCTTCTGGTCAAGTTTTCTTCCACGAAAGAAGTCAAGAAGTTGAGGAGAAGCGAGCCTGTCGAATGCAACCTGAAGAAAAGCAGAAAGAAGAGCACCACCAACAAGTTCTGCTGCCATGGTAGGAGTTGGAAACAAAGTCAACGGTGAGGGTAGAGGGTACAGTAAAACGACAATTGTTGAGTGTTTCTGATAAAACGTTGTTGACGGCTGGAATCATGAATGTCTGACAATATCCACTGACGTCTGACTTGTAATATAGTATTTTGAAAACAAAATTTTATATGGCGTAATAAACTGTAATTGCCTGGGTATTGTTTGAAAATATAAAATATAATATATATATATATATATATATATATATATTATATTTTAATTTAATCTTATTATTTTAGAAAGTCTCAAATTGGTTCAGTTCTTATTTAAAAATAGATATATAGTTTTTCTTATATATTACTTAATTGAATTAGGTATAGAATTGGATTACATATTGCGATTTTGAAAAAAAATATATTGATGAATCTTTTAAAGGTTTGTTTCGATTACTGAATAAATTTGAGAGACTGGATTTGAGTGGATTTGAGAGACTGGATTTAAATTAATTTGAGATGAAAGTATGTGTATCTGAATTAAGAGAAAAATAATAAAAAATAAAAAAAAATTTATGAAAATTTGTAAATGATGTGATAGATATAATTAATAAAATAAATTTTTTAATAAATAAAATAAGATTAGGTATAATTTACAAATAAAATTAAAGTTAAAATAAATTATTATTATTTTTATTTTATAAACTTATTTTAATTATATTATTATTTTTATTATTGTAATTATTATTTATGATTTTAGTATTATTTTTAAAATTATCTTATTTTATTATTATTTTATAATTTATTATTAATACTTTTTTCATTTTTTAGTTTACTAATATTTATAATTTTATAGAATTTATTTATTTATTTAAGTATTTAAGACGAAACATATATTAACAAAATATTTAATTTATTTTATTTAACATCCTTATTTTATTATAAATTTAATTATTATATATTTTGTAAGTATTTATTATTTCAAAATAAAGGGTTAAATGTTTTCTTATATTTTATTTAATTATAAAAGTGATACATTCTTTTCAAATTTCTCCTTTTTACGTGAGGAAAGTTTAAAGAAGAAAGTTTAAAGTGAAAATTTGTTTCTTTTTCGGAAATTTATGTCTTAGTTTTCCAAAGGAATATCACCTTTCTTCGCTTGTGGAAGCAAACAGCTCCTAAGACTGAAACCGGAATTGAGCTATTGCAAAATCACTTGCCATTACAGCCCGTAGGCAACACTTATTTAGAAATATCAGAAACTGGGACCAAGTCATTCAAACTCGATTCATCATTAGCTTATCATACAAAAATTGGCATATACATTCAGAAATGTTAATGATGTGTTTAGGACTGCTGGTGTGGAGTAGTTGCTACTAAATCAAATGTTTTTATATTCCTATTGTTATTTGGTGATGATTACTTTTTATTTGTTCTTCTTCCGATTGTGGCATAGTTTTAAACCTTGACTTCAGTGGATAGTAATAAAGCAATACAGTTACTTTTATATAAAGCTTATAAGTTCTTGGATATGAAACAAAGAAGCTTTCATTCCCTTTGCCATTTAAAGTTCTGGTTTCTTTCCTTATTGAATTTAAAAACAGAGAAAAGGTACTACAAAATGTAGTAGATAACATCAATGCTAATACGATAGGGAACACAATTATGTTGAAAATTAAGTACAAAAGAAAAGCTTTATACATTAAACAAATAATTCTACTCGACCTCTTACCTTTCAAGTTATTAAACTCCTTTGGGACTTTATTTTGTGAAAAAAGGGAAGGCATTGTATGGAAAGTAATGGGTAAAATAATCTGTTAAGAATTCCTACCACTTGAGTGTTCAACCTACCACTTGAGTAATATTTCCAACGATGATCTTAAAAATATTCATGAGGTTTAGCACCTGAACACAGTTTCTTAAAAATAGATGTTCTAAGAGTGGTTCTGCATTTTTCTCATCTTAAAAAAGTAAGATACAAAAAGGATATGCAAAATTCTAAATAAAAAGGCAAAGTAGTAAATTCGGATAAAATATAACAATTTCTATCTTGATTTGAATTGTACGAACTAGAAAGTAAATAGAAATTAACTAGAACAAGCAAACTAGTAACAGATTGAAATTGTCTTTTGAGCAAAACTTGAACTTTGTAATGGAAAAACTCATGAGCATATCGGCCGGATTCGCTTCGATACTAATCTTCTTTACAAACACATTACCTTTCGAAATCACATCACACACAAAGTGATACTGTATAAATTTCATCTCCTCTTTTCTCGATATTCTCACTTTTATTGATTGAAATTCGCGCATTTCTGTTCTTATGGACTTTCCGTCGTCGGTTCCAAACAAAACCTAAGTATGAGAGAGGAGAGGTGGCAGAGACCCTTGTACTCCATTTTTTTTAGATTTGGAGAATCAAAGATTATTAGAGAGGTTAAAGAGCTTGGGAGCAAAACCTTATCGCGAAAACACTCCACATCCACCTTTTCAATCCACAAGCTTTCAAGACATGTGTTGGGATCCAGTTTTCTCTCAGGAGGCGATGAGTTTTAAACTTGAACGAGACATACATTTTACATTTGATTGCAAATCTCTGTCTGGGAACATCTCCACTTCTTGACACTTAATTATCTTCAACATAGTAAGAGACGGAAGCAAGATTTGCATGTGTTTTGGCAACAACTTCAAATTCTCACATCCTTCAATTTCAATTATTTGTATCCACGGTGCATATAATCATTCACTAGGAAACGATTTAAATTGAGGGCAATCATCAATTGTTAGTTTTTTCAGATGATTATGAGCGTGCTCCTGAGAAATTCTTCTTAGGTTTTGGCACCTTCTCAGTTCAAGTAAACGGAGCTTTGAAAGAAAAAATCTAGCAAAAAGATTGTAAGAGAGTCGCATCTACCATCAGTACTCATTTCTTCACGCAAATTGAAATTGGTAACGGGAATAATCGCTAGTGGACATAAATGTTCAAGAATTCAAGCGACGATGTGTCCACGTTGTTTTCGCTAATGACAAGCATATCACATTCATTAATAAATAATTTCTTTAAACGAAGAAGTTGCTTTGACAAACCTTTCAGCTTGGGACAATGCTTAACAGAAAGATGTTGAAGACGTGGAAAAGAAGTAGTTTTACATTCCCATTCTTCCAATTCCTTCATGTTCTCGAATTCCAATCTTTCCAATGACACAAATAAAGAAGAGCTGCTCCCATAAAATTTAGCTCCAATGCTCACTATTCCATCAAACCCTCTAATATATAGAATCTTCAGAGATGACAAAAATCCAAAGGGAGGCAAACATAGGCAATATTTATAGTTCCAAAACTCTAAGAATACCAAATTTGATAATGAATTATCGAATATCCAACTTGAGAATTGTGTACCACAATAGCTCATGATTGTTAAATGTTCCAAGCGTTTGAAAGGTTGTAGATTTTCAAGTACTTTCTTTTCTTTCCTTGTATCATTAGGGATGTGGTACGAGTTCCATTTCAACCTTAGATTCACAAGGTGTTTATTTTTCAAATTTGCTTCTAATGCATCCAAAGGATTCACAATATTCTACACCTCATTAATTGATAGCATTCCATGAAGATTCAGTCCTCCCAGTTGCTTAGTACTGAGCTCACTATTTCTATCGACGAAAAACGTACTCAGTACTTGAAGATTCTTCAATTCTCCCAAATGCATTGGCATCTTTTTCACTTTTGTATTTTCAAATTCTAGGCACCGCAATTTGGTGAGTTTATGCAAATTTGAGGGCAACTCCTCGAGATTTGAACAACAGTTCAACTTCAGTATTAACAAGTTATAGAGCAAACATATTGAGTCAGGTAGTTGTTGTACCCTAGTCACTAAAAGATCTAACGAATGGAGATGTTTAAGATCACCTATAGAATCTGGGAGCTCTTTAAGGTCTAAACAACTAGAAAAAGATAAGATGCGTAAAAACTTAATCTTGGAGAACAAATCATGTATCAAAATCTTGAATTGCCACCTATAAGTGATAAAGTAAGTTCTCTCATTTCTTCTAATCGGGAGAAATGAGCGAAGTCTTTTTGCATCAGTTAAACTCCCAAAACCATCAAAACATTTGACGTCATTGACAACAAATAAAAAAATGACGGGTTGCTTTGGGCATCAATTTGCCTTTATCAAATTTCAACCTGAAACAGAAATCCCCACAAACATATTTTGTTAAATCATTCAGAAGATCATGCATGACGAAAGACCTTTCAATGCTTGATTGTTGAAAGAAAGATCTTGACAATAGATGTACTGTTCACCAATCTATTTTGTTGTGGGCACTCTAGAAAATTTTCGGCTATCCACGACAAAATTAACTACTCCTTCACAAACTCATAATCTTTAGGGAATAAGGAACAATAAGCAAAGCATCTTTCAAGATGAAAATGAAAGTAGTGATAGCTCAGAAATAACGCAGGATAATGCCACTGTCTTCTTTTGATAAGTCCCACATGTTGCTTTCTAATATGCTCTGCCAATCTGGAACGGATGACTGTACGTAACATGAATCCAATTGTTTTAAAAGCTAGAGATAATTCCTTGCACTTCTCAACTATCCTTCTACCAATCTCTTTTAGCTCATCTTTCAATTCAAGATTATCATTTTTATGCCGTGTTTTTCAAAAACCAAACCATTTATGTCTTGACAGTATTAACTTCAAAATTCACATCTAATACTACCTTCTTTTAAAGTAGTGAGATATATATTTTTTTTATTATTTATACCAATATATAATGAAGATTTTTCTTTTAGTTCACATTTTATATTTCTATTTGACCCTTGATTATATTTTAAAATTAAAAATAAAAAAAAATAAACTATAGTATTATTAAAAGTAACTACCCACACATAGGAGAAATCATCAACTATTTTTTAATTAATGGCTAATATTAATTTTCTCTTTTACAAAATATATTATTAATTTTATTTTTTTACAACATATAGAGCACAAAATATCTCTTTTCTATTCATATTTAGTTAAATATTAATTTATTTTTCTTTTCTTTTATATTTTATGATTTTGATAAGTGAATAGATCATTCTTAAAGAATAAATGCACGAATACATCCGTATATGATACATGCTTTGTGTTCTTGTAATTTATTTAATAAGATAGATGTTTTATGTTCATATATTTATAACATCTATGGTTTGTTTTGTATATATATGAATTGTAATAAAAATACATGGGCTAAAGACCAAAATGAGATGCTACCACGTAATTTCGTATATTTCATTAAATTCAGAAAATGTTGTTTTTAGGATATTACACTAAATAATAAAAATTTCAGTTTATTTAAACTAATTAATTCATTATGTGGAATAATATATTAATCAAAAAAAATTTACAAATACTTAGTCATTTAGAAAAATAAAATTTCAATCCTTCAATTTTTGAAAAAGAATATTAATGTCTCAAATATTTTAATTGTTAAAAACTTGAGATCTTAAAATGAATTTTTCAAAATTATTTTTTATTTTTAAACAGTAAACTTCAATATAAAAAAAAGGACACACGTGAAGGACTAATTTTTTTTTTTTCAAATTTGAAATGCTGAAGTCATAATTTCATATTTGAATGACTAAATTTGCATTCCCCGAATTTTTTGTAACTAAAATCACAACTAATCTTAAATTATAGTAAATTCAATTTTTAATTATAATTTGAAATAAAATCTATTATATAATAGTTATTAAATAACATTCAGTATTAATTTCATCAGATAAATTGTTGAAAATTCAATTTATAGCTCATTGACATTTTTATATGATAAAATGGAACTTATTTAAACACAATTTAATAATGTCTATAAACTAAAAATTAATAAAACATTTAAAAGAATTCAAATATTTACCACATTTTGATTAAGACATAGGTTTGGATGTGTAAAATCCTCATTATATTGATTTAGTTAAAAAACTAAATAGTACCTTATCTATGTTCTGCTTATATTTTAATTAAAAGTTACTTTTTTATATGAATTAAAATTTTAGGAAGACTGGATGATTAAATGTTCTAAAACAATACTTATTTCCAAACTTTTATTTAAAATTTGAAACCTTTTTACATGTGAATATTAAACTTGGTAGGATTAGTAACTAGTACCTTGGTACTTTAGTACACATTATGAAACCCCATCCATCAAAAGAACTTCGTTTTATTGTTTTCTCCTGCCAATCCATCAAAACCGGTCCTCACATTTCTAAGTTCCAATTATTTCTAATAATCACCCATGTCTTACCTCACTTTTCATGGCTTCCCTATTCAGTTAAAACTCAGTTCTCATCATCGTCGCAGAACATTTCTACTAAATTTATGCATACATTGAAAAATAAAATGCATACTTCCTACAGTATCACAACATCATTAAGTTACATTCAGTAATTTAAACTTTTCAACATTAAATAACTCCTAATCTCTTCTAACTCGCATCATTTATTTCAAACCAAACCTGTAATAACTCTCCACTTTTTCTCTTAATGCTGTGAAAGTTGCATTCTACAGACCTGATTGTAACTATAATGCATTGAGAATGTTACGTTCAATAGACCTGATTGTAACTATACTCAAGAATATGATCAAATAATAACAAACCAATAAACATGATGGCTACCCCACCAGCATTGGTCACATTTTGAGTATCCTAATACCACCAACTAGACTTTACCAGCATCATAGCTACAGGAAACCAGAGATAGAGTTCACTAGAAAATAAAAGGATATTATAGCTTGCAATTGTAGTAAAACAGAAAAGAAGCCAACTGAACCCTTTTCAATAAATCCCATCTCGATTAAATAAAATGTATTTCTTAAAGCAAAATCTCGAACTAAACCAACTGAACCTAAACAAAAATACGACAGCTCGTACACCAAAAACATAAATGCATCTAGCGAAACTTGGAAAGAGTAAATAAGACCTATTTCTTCTTGTCTCCAGCTCCACCAGCCCTATAAAAAATGACAAGATTATAAGTAATAGAAACTAGCAAAAGAAATCACATTATTAACATAGAAACTACCACAAAATGACAATAACAATAATAGAACATATAGGCTATTATATACAATGTTGACAAATGAACATAGAACTACCTCATCTTCCTGAGAACATTGGACATCTCTTCTCTCTTCTTCTTAGCGCGTTTGTGGGTTCCAAGCTTTCTCTTTGCAACCTTGAGTGCCCTCTTATCTTTTCCAACCTTGAGTAACTCAGTTATACGCTTTTCATAAGGTGCAAAACCAGCAACCTCCCTGATGAGGTTCCTCACAAAGTGCACTCTTTTGCTGGTTTTCTGTTAAGTAATACATTGTTGGGAACACATAAAATAAGCATGTTAAGAACAATTTGGTGGTGAATAGAGGATTTACCCACTCAGCTTTTGTTCTCTTTTATTTCATTTAACAACCATGAAAATTCAAGATTACAAACATGATTACAATGTATCAAAACTGAAAGTCTAACACGAAGGGAAAAGGTATCACACCAAAGACCTAGGGTTTTGATTTCAAAATTTGGGTGCCTCGTACTGACAAACATAGCAATTAAGGTAGTAAAAACTGAAAGAAACAAAATTTTCAATACCAATCTTGCAGGGCTGAAGCTATATCCGTTATACATCTCTAAAGTATATATAAAGTGAACTTACCTATTTCACCCAATACACACAAATCTCTCTCCAGGATTTGAGGCTACACTCTTCAACATGTTTTCAAACATTGATAAACCCCATATGAAAACAACAAAAACTCTGTCAAGTAACTCGCACTCTTTACACACAACAATCTTTCCCAGCTCTGGAAAACTCTACAAAGTAAACATAACGAGAACACCCATTGCCTAAAAACCTCTTCCATCCATCATTCCATCTAGAAGCACAGTCACTACATTGATTAATACTTTGATTCCAACAACACGCAAAATTCAAAATTTACAGACAATAAACTAAAAAGTCCAAACAGCATCTATATTTAAATTAGCTCAAATTAAATTAATCTTACCCCTTTGCGATCGGAGGGCCGTGGGGGCAACTCCTTCTTGGTGACAACGTGACCCTTGTTCAATCCAACAAACAAACCCGTACTAGGTGGTTTGGGAGCCATTTTCCTGTCCCAAAACAAACACGATTCAAAATCGTTACTTCACACAATAATAAGCTAATACGGCGGCAAAAGAAGTTGTGTTAAGCGATCAGTGAGATGAATTTGAAAAGCACGAGACATTACCTACCTTTCTGGTCGGAGGCTTCGGAAACCCTAACACTGCGGTGAAAGAGGGAACTAGGGTTCTTCTTGGATCTCCTTAGGGTTTTATACGAGAGGCTCAAATTGGACATGGATCCACTCTCAGGTGACATTGAGCCCGGCCCATAACAATTTACCAAGTTGAAAGCCCTTTTTTCTATCCCATTTAATTTAATTTATATTTCTTTATGAGGTATGTTAATTTATTTGTTAGTGTCAGGGATGTATAGATTTATATATAAATTTTAGGGACTAAAATTATTTATACATAAAGATTTTTAATATATTTTGTATTATAATTAAAATTCATTATAAATAATGTTTTTGTAGTATATAAAATACACTTTAAATTTATATTAAATATTTTATCATTGTTAAATATTATTTTTTAATTATTAATTATTTCTAAAAATTAATTTAATATAAATTGAAAGAAATAAAAGGCTTAGAAAAGTGCTAAAATGGTTCTAATCGTAAAATACTTAAAAATTATTTTTTTAAGGAGATTATAAACATGTTCATCAATTCACATACACGGTATGTGTGATTGTGAAAAAAAAAAAAAAAAGAAAAAGAAAGTAAGAAAAAAGAA
>Ga0209700_104552_pt1 | contig 24783 bp, 11 predicted proteins | sample SiratroredBW_FD_187528 | JGI IMG/M metagenome (GOLD analysis project Ga0209700, IMG submission 187528) | Root nodule microbial communities of legume samples collected from California, USA - Siratro red BW (SPAdes) (version 2) | ecosystem: Host-associated > Plants > Roots > Nodule | place: USA...
TTTTCTCTTCTTGTTTTTTTTTTTTTTTTTTCTCTTTCTGCAAGTTTCTTTATTTGAGAACTAGATACAAGGTTTATGGAGGATGTGGTATAATTTTTAGTTTAGGGGTTGGTTTTCATACATGCTTAGAGACTATTTATTGGAGGTCTTATTTATTCTTGGTTGGTTTATGGATGTGGATTTTGGTGAGTTTAATTTATAGGCACTGTTAATGTAAAATTTATAGGTATATCATGTGCTTCGAAATCCTTTTTGAGAAGTAAACTTGTGCCCTTTATGTTTGTGTCATGATGTTTGAGTCGTTGAGATATGACCAATATGTTCAATATCTGCAGTGCAGTTTTTGGGACTGAAATTTGGCCAGCTGCGGAATATGGAAGGACAATGTACACAATTCGCCAAAGAATTGGTCCATTGCTCATGAAAATGCAGAAGAGATATGGTTTGTTCAATGTGTTCATTTTGCTATGTTTGAGTTCTACTATGGTCAGTACACACTTGTGAAATTTGGTCGTGATCTCAGAGCCGTGGTTTCTCATTTTGACAGGAAAGAGTATTGATAGTGGTGGTGAGTTAACTGAAAAAGAGATTATCAGGGCTGAGAGGAACTCGGGGGTAATCAGCAACAGAGTGAGAGAAATTCAAGTAAGTTTTATCGTAATATGATTAAACTGTAAAATTGTAGTCCTTACATTCACAAACCATTTTGTATGAGATGTTTGACATGTCACTGCTACGTGCGGGTACAAACATTCATTGCCAATTCTCAAACTTGCAAAATTTCAGATGTTAAATGCTTTGAGGAAAAAGGAACAGAAAGAACGCAGAGAAAAGGATTTGAGAGAAGGATTGCAACTATATAAGTAAGGATTAGCAAATCAAAATCATTCTTTTTTTACCATCTATGGTGTATCCAGCATTCCTTTCTATCCTTTGTTTATCTAGCCCTTAACATTTCAGAATGTTAGTCTATTCTTCCAAAGGGATGAAATGCAACATCTTATCTCCAATTGTAATTCAATAGCTGTAATTATTGCACTTTGCACCATGTGTGAAATTTATTTTGCAATATGTATGAGGAATCGTAATAGACCATGCAATTATATTTGGATAGCCATAATTGGATTTAAGCAAAACTAATATTGATCATCAATGTATGATGGGTCATATGGTGGAGATTAGTTTCCTTTAGACTTGCTTCACTTTCCAAACACTGAATTTTCATCATATCTTAATTAAAAGTGTGACAAGTGATGCTGTCTCACTGATAATATTATTGTGCACTCTGTTCCTGGATTAAATGCTGAAGGAATGGAAAATATAACGAAGCACTAGAGAAATTTGAGTCTATTTTGGGATCAAAGCCAGAACCTGAGGAAGCAGCAGTTGCAAGTTACAACGTTGCTTGTTGTTACTCTAAGCTAAACCAGGTATATGTTTCCTGCCATTTGCTACATGCAACATGTAATAAATTTCTATATATATACTAATAGAGAGTAATAAATTTCTAACAGATTCAAGCTGCACTTTCTTCACTGGAAGAAGCCCTGAATTCTGGTTTTGAAGACTTCAAGGTGATCAACCTACTTGAAGCTATTCCATTATCCTATTGGCTAGATATCTAACATTGTTGTTATTTTGACAGAGACTGAGAACTGATCCTGACCTGGCTAACGTCAGAGCGTCAGAGGACTTTGATCCTTTGTTGAAAAGATTTGATGAATCTTTTATCAATGAGAATGCCATCAATGCCATTAAATCTCTTTTTGGATTTGGTAAGAAATAACCTGTTGTGTGGACGCAAGCACAGTTTTTGGCTGACCAAGGGGTTGGTTGAGCAATATGTATGTATAACTTTATAGTTTAACTACACAGGTCCCTCATTTTTTGTCCCTGCACTGGGATCTTGTTTTGTGTACTACTAGTATAATCAAGCAAAATTTTAAGAAGCTTATTTGTGATCAATAAAATTGTGCATTTTTATCACCTTCGACTTTGTTGCCTGTTTGTGAGATCTGATATCACTTGACCTGAAGATAATGGGTATGAGTTTTTGGTCTGTTTCCTTATATATTATCTTGACCAAATGAGAGACTTTCCACCCTTGAATTTCAACAGTTACCTTTCTATAAGATTGTCAATGTTTTTTGACTGATTTCAACTTTTAATTCACTATACAAAATCCCATATGCTTCTAAAACTTTACATATTTTATAAATGGAATGCAATTTCTCTTTTATTTGAGCAGAAAATTTAAATTATTAAATATTTAGATTATAAATGTTATGGAAATAATATGAAAGTAATACCAAAGGAAAAACTAGCATGAGGAAGTTATAGGTTTTAGCAATTGCATTATTTCAGACGGGCCGTTTTAGCATTCAACTATAGCACAACTTGGATTAGAAATCGACGCCTAAAGTAACTCAACTTTTCAAATTTTGTATTATAATTAAAATATATCTGGGTAATTAATTACTTTGGTTATTAAATTGAAAACACATGGCAATTTAGTCTTAAAATAACGAAATTTCTGAAGTTATCAAATATGTAAAATGTATAACAATTATAATCTTTTGAACAACTTACGTTAAATTGATCTTTAAACTTTATAATTTACCATCAAATTGATCTCTGAACTTAAATTTTTAATATGAAATTAGTTAACTGCACGACATTTATTCTATAAAATTTAACAGCAAGGTGAAATTTTTGTACTTCTACATATTCATGAGCTAAATTATATATATTTTTTAAGAAATTAAATTGTCATTGATTTACAGGACAAAGATGGTATTTACCTGATATAATAATATAAATAGACATGAAGAGGGAAAAAGTAGCATACAAAAGCATAAATTTTCTTGGTGCAACTTGTTTGCAGGGGAAGATCTTGTCACATATTCCTTAAAGACTTTATCTGACTTTCTTATATTGTTTTGGATTTCAATTTCAATGTGTAATCTCTCCATTTTCTCGCATACAGAAACAACTACAAAACTTTCGCATCACAAAGCATAGCCATGAACTATATGTGTACTGAATACATAACAATTTAATCAAAGTAGCAAAAAACTTCATAGGAATCATACGAAAAACTTACAATCAAAGAAGCAAAAAAGTTTTATTCAAATATAGCAAAATAAGATGACTACTTAGAAAGCTTCTAAACCATGCATTATGTTATAGCTAAGTTATTTGACTAGGAATTAGAAGGATGAAGTCGAATTGCAAGTCCTTTTACTGGCTCTAGCATGGGATCATACTTGAACTTTTCATCAGGAATCATCAATTCCCACTTGAACCGTTTCACGATATTATGCATGAACACAAGGATCTCTTGCCTAGCATATTCTAGCCCCAAACACATTCGGGGGCCACCTCCAAATGGAACATGTGAAAAGGGTGTAGGCCCAGCTCCTTCAAACCTTGAAGCATCAAAAGTTTCGGGATTCGAGAAGACAGTTGGATCATTGTGTGATGAACAAGTGCTCCAATGCAACTGTCATAAAAGATCATAGATAACATGATCAACATGGGATAAGGTTCTCTCCTTCAGCATACAAGAACTTCTTTTAATGGTCTTTAAAAGCCAACACTTAGTATTGTTGAGTCTCAAAAAATGAAGGAAGCTTTTGGTCTAATTGAACATGAACTGAATTAGTGGTTTGATTTAAACTTGAACAATGTTTGAGATGGAATAGCATTTGGCTATTTGCAATCACATACAAGTGTTTCACTAGTCTCAAGAACTAGAAGTGATTCCAATGAATGTGTAATGAAGAAAGCATGGTAATAGCAAATAAGGTTTTACAAAAGAAAGGAAAAATACCTTCCAGCCTTTAGGGATGTTATAATCAGCAAAGGTGAAATCCTTTATAGCTTCTCTATAAGCACCAGTGACTGGTGGAGACAGCCTCATGACTTCAGATACAACATTCCAAGAGTATTTCATTTTCTGAACATCTTCCCATTGCAACAACTCCCCTACCTCTTTCCCTTGAATAATTTCATGTTGTTCTGTCATAAAAATAACTTCAACATTTATCTGATCTGTTTTAGGTAAGAGTATGCAGCTGAAAAATAGTTGCCAGCAGCAACAGTTTGCTATAACAATCTTCTTTGGTTGTTTTTGAACATGAAAAATAAGTAGAAAAAAAAATAAGATGAACTTCTCCATGATCCATGAGTTAAAATTAGTTTATGTACAAGTTAATTTGTAGAAATAAACTCTTCATTGGAAACAAACATGGTTAAGGATTTTATTACCAACCTTTCAAGACATGTTCATAAACTTGAGGCAACTGTCCGAGATACCTCATGACCAATGTTAACACTGATCTAGCAGTATCATGTCCTGCAAAAAGTAGAAGAAGTATGTTATCAAGAATCTCCTTTTCGGTCATAAACCTTCCACTTGGGTCAGATGTAGCAAGCATGTGTGATAGAAGGTCTTGAGTAAGTGATGCCCTCTTCTCCTCCAAATCCACTTTTCTTTTCTCTACAATCATTTTAATTTCTTTCCTTATTTCATCTGCAGCTTTCTTTGCACGATGAAACCTTGTTCCAGGAATGTTGAGGGAGAAGCCAACGATCCCTTTCAGAAATGCATCAAATTGTAACGAAAGCTTTGATATTTGGTCAGAGTCTTCAACGCTCAAAAATAAGCAACAAGCCAATTCAAACGTGTATAGCTTCACAGTTTGATAGACAAAAACCTGCTCCTTTCCTACAAAATTGCAAGTTAACAAAAGTATTAAACTATAGATCACAGTATAAATTTTCTCTTTCGTTTCTAATGAATAACCAGTTTTATTGATGAAACAAAAAAATACAGTCAATCAATACTTTTAATCGTTAGAAAAGCTTTAAAATAGGTGACCTCTCTTAAGACTAGCTCTGATCCAAGAGAATATAACCTTATGTATAATAATGCTTAATCATATGCAACTGCAAGTGTTGGATTTCACCCAAATTTCATTGAAGATTGTTTTCCATAGTTTGCTATAGGATTTGGCTTTTTTTAAGTATTAAGAGTGTCTTTCAAAAGATAAAGTGCAATGATAAACATTAATAAAAAAAGTTAACGGTTGAGATTGTGATTGTGATTAATTTTATAGTACTTTCAATTAAATGATTATTGGTGTCTTTCTTTGTGTATTATCAGAGCTAAATCCTTACTATTATAATGATAAATATGTTAGATTGGTTTTACTCACAAAACATATGTGAGAGATATGCAAAAGGTGTAGGATATATTTGAAAGATGAGAGATTTGAAAAAATAGGTAAGATTCCTATTAGAGATTTGCTGTGAAAGGAAATTAGAAAAGTTTTGTAAGGATGGTTGTACCAGGGAAACGAGAATGAAAACAAGCGTTTGATGGAGAGATTGCACAGTAAGAAGTGCTGTTGGCTAGATTTGTTTAGATCATAAATTTGACACTTCTCATCTGTTCAAGTGTCAGCAGGCAAGTTGTGCTGTACCACTACAAATTGTTTAGGATTTGTTTGTGATAGTTGTACACACTTAGTAGTAAGTATGTAAGCATGGTAAGAGATGATATGATAGTTTCCAATAAGGTTCAAGGACGTGGTATTCCCCACCAAAACTGAAAAAGGACCACCAACACCAAGATTTTGCTTGATCATTGATTCAAATAGTTAATCACCAAAGTATTATTTAACTATCTGATGGTAAATCTTTTGGTAGCACAATTCTCATATGACCAAGCAAACAAACTGAGGTATTATGTTACATGTCTTACCTTTCCAATAAGTGTCTATATGGTGCTGAGCAATTCTATCCATTTTTGGCAATAAGTTTTTGAGTGTTTCTGCATTAAGAAAGTTCATGAGCAACTTTCTCACCATCTTTGCCTCCTCACCAACCTTGTTCACAAGGGACAGACTTAACAGCTTCCTCACCGAACTAGGCCACCACACTTGGACATTCTTGTTCTCGTTGCTAAATAGGAACTTGTTCCCTGCTGGTCCAGAAAACACAACAATAGGGTCTCCAAATATTGAAGTCTTGAACACCCTTGAGTCATATTTCTCCACTCTCTCTTGTAGGAACCTTAACACGTTGTTCTCAAGCATTGCATGTATGAACTCAAAGGTTTCTCCAACAATAGGCCACCCTAATCTTCCAGGAGGAAGATTCAGGTTTCTGAGCCTGACCATTCTAGTGATGAAATGCAGACAAAGCACAAAGAATGCCAAAACTGCTGGCAACACTACTATATTGGTCACCTCCATAAAGGGTAGTGTCCTTAAGACCTTAACTACTGATGAATGGCACAACACAGCAGAGAGTATGAAAGAGAATTCTGAGAACCAGAAAAAACTGAGATATAAGAAGGATGAAAGAGAAAAGAGAGCTTTCTCTTTGGAATAGGACTGAACCAGAGAAGCTATATATAAAGGAAAACGTTTCAGAACTTACCTTATGGCAAATATGTGATTCAATCATAACATGACATTTTTACTCTTTCAAGCTTTCTAAGTATGTGATAAGCACTCACTTCAACTGTGAACTGCAATCTCAGTTAATGGTCATCCTGGATTTTCTAGAAAGAAAACGCTGGTCCTCCAATTACAAAACAAGAAAGTGACACTTCAAAATATCATAACTATAACGACCATTAAGGTTTATAAATAAATAAAAAATTGGGAAAAATGTTATTTATATAAAGATTGATAACTGTTTTCTTTTCTTTAAAATGGTCAACTAGATTTAACAGATATTTATAATTCTTTTAAATAAGATGCTACGTTTTTTTTTCAAAATAAAAAAAAATAAAAATATATAGGTCTAATAATAAATTTTTTCAATTTCCTGAGCAGTACACATGCAATGAATATAATGTAATATAGTAATATTGTCACCATAAATTTGAAAAAAAAAGTGAAATCAAATTAAAATCCTTTAAAATAATAGAAAAAAATTATCATAATAATGGAATAAAAAACTATTACATCAAAAATATAATATGATTCTTAAATGAATAAAATGAGCAAATTAATTCCAAAATATTATAATTTAATTATAATTGGTTTACTATTTAATTGTTATTGTTTCATCAATAAGTAAGATTTCATATGTCTTAATGAATTTAATCAGTAATTTACCTTTTTTAATCTGGTATCTGTACATTATGACATGTGTCATTATTTTTTAATCTGGTATCTAGACATTGTGACATAAGCCATTATGACAATGAGAAGAAAAGGTTGTATAAATCCTTAATAGTATGGTTATTATGTGTTCTAAACCTTAATGTTAAAGATACGTGTAAAGTAACAAAACTAATATTTAAATAATATTTTGTTGATGTGAAAATGAATGATGAAGAATAAAACATAAGCATACATTATATTACCGAAAATGTATACATGTGGTGAACCAACAAATGGAGGCAGAGAAAGCACTAAAGAAAATGGGGGTTAATGATAGAACAGTGCAAAGGGTTAGTGGGATTCCAAGACCATCATTGGGACATATATTTTGAATTTCTTTCAACAAATATTAAATTACTAATTTGTTAACAATTTTACGTTGAGATAAGATTTTTTAATAATTTATAATTAAAAGTGAATTTTATCTTACAAACTCATTTTATAAAATTAAGTTAGATTTAAAATCTGTTTCTAATATAACTCTTTTATTAAATCATTTTAATATAATATTTAGAGTGGTTAATTTTTAAAATTAATCATATAAGCACTTTTACTTAGGAATAAAAAGAAATATTTTACTCAAATTTATACTTAAAATTGAATATATATATATAAAATTGTGAATCATTTAAAAGAAATTAAATTTTCTTTACATTAAAATGTAAGTTGTTTAAGAATAAGAGACTTAAAGAGATTAAAAATCATATATATATATATATATATATATATAAAGCAATGAATTCGAGTTTTTTTATGATAATATTTGTGATTTGATGGATGATATGCAATTGTCATAACCTTGTGGTGTTAAATGGTCAATTTATTGATGTTTGTGGTTTTTTTTTTTTTTTTTTTTGAGATGATTCTTTGGTGTTGCAAAGAAACATGATAATGAGTTTTGCTCTCTACCATTGATCATAAAGTTGTGTCATGTGGAATGGTTAACAACTTCTATCTTTAAAGGTGTTGTTAATTATTATTTTGAGACTAATGGATAAGAAATTAAGTTTAATATATATTTTAATTATTTTTTAGAATAATGATTGTAAAAAGAATAAAAATACATTATTTATTTTAATATATATATTTGCTGCTTTTGTACAAAATTTTAAAAATAAAATATATTTAAAAAAAAGTAAGGTGATATTTTTTTGATAAAGAGACAAAATAAAAGATAAAATCAGATTTTTTTTTTTTAAGTGATATATGGAAGGACGCGTGGCAAATAGCAATAGGTGTGGAGTATCTGACTTTAATATCCTAACTTGTATGGTTCTAGAATTTTCAATTTACTCGTAAGGAGAGTTCTAATACGTATCTCGTTATTGTTCAGATGAGATTTCTATTGAAAAAATTCTGATTTCTATTGAAAAAATTAAAAATTTCAAATATGAAAAAAAATTAACAATTTTTTTAAATAAAATTATTAATTAAATTAAAAACTTAAAAAAATTATATAATCTTTTTACAAATTAATTTATGAATAAACAAATTTTAACTTAAGAAGAAATTAATTTTATTTTTCACTCATAATTTTTATGGAAAAGTTAAGTTAATCATATCTTGGTTTAAATGTCTAAAAGAACTACATATTCAGAAAAAAATTATTGCAACCAGTGGAAACATATCCACATTTTTAACAAAAAATAATAATAAATTTTATTGTAATTAGTAAAATAATTTTTTATTAAATTTTAGAAGATATATCATAAAAAATAATTGTAAAATAAATAACTTTATTATAAATATTTTTTATCGTAAATAGTTCATTGAATTTAAAGAATAGTTACACAATGTAAATAATAATATAAATTATACTGATAAAGATATAATTGGCAACTAAGTGTGTACCCTAAAAAAACCTTCTTTATTAGTAGTTATAAACAATTTAAAAAATATTTAATTAAAAATATCACTTAAATTGATAAATAGTTCACACTAACAATATACTTAAAAAAAAAATTGTAACTATAAAGTCTTTTCAAAATTGATGTTATTATATATATAATTAATAATCCATCTTTCCAAGTAAAAGTTGTATTTTATTAATGAATAATAGTCAAAGTGATGGGATTTCCTCATAAAAAAATATAATTAAATAGGAGTGTGGTTGACATTATTTAGTGTGAGAGCTGTATGCAATTGATTTCATCTAAAAAGATGTGGGAAGAAAAGAAGTAAGGCAAAATGAGTGGTGGAAATTTAATTTTATTATCAATCATTTTGGAGAAATTAAGTTATACAGTGATTGTTGAACTATCACAATTATTGAAAACAAGGATCTTAACAGGGTAACTAACTTTGGAGATTACAAAACATTGATTGATGGTGTGTTTGTTGAAGGGCATGAGAAATGATGTTAACCCATGGGTCTGTAGAAAATAGAACCTTTGCCTTGCAATTGCTTGCATCCCATTTGGCATCCTTTGTCACACTCTGACTCTCTTGCATATCTAATCCTCATGCATATCTCCATACATTTTTCCAAGCATGCAGAGAACGATACCCTTCCGCTTTCAAATTTCTCACCCAAAGCTGTTACAAATGTCATGTATAAAGCCAAGAGCACCACCACACCTAACCTTTTGTAAACCATTCTGTTTCTTAACAAATCATCCAAAACCTACCTCAAATTCAAACCCCCTCTCCTTCTATATCTCTGGTCACAATCCATTCGTTGACCCTCCAATTTCTAAAAATGTTTTTTATTAAAATTACACCACATTAATTAAAAAATTAAATATTAAAATATATTTTTTATTATTAAAATTACACCACAGTGTTTAATTGACGCGCGGGCATTGAGACTAGTCAACAAGTCCATGGGAGAAACGCGGAGAATAAAGTCGGAGGGTGAAATCAGAAGCTAGGGTTTGGGTAGGTGAGATTTGGATGATGGTGGTAGATTGATTGTGATGGTGAGAGTGAGGTTAACGAGAATCGGAAATGGTGTGGAACAGCATGGTGGTGTTGGCGGTGGCGCGTGCGTCGGCGGGAGCGTGGGAGTGCATTGCGGAGCCTCTGACTAGTGACCAGATTCTGGATCTGGTTTGCTGTTTCCCTCTGCATCAGCTCGCTCTCTGTCTCTACTCCTTCTTCTGCGCTCCTCACATCAACTACTCCTATTTCCCTTCTGATTCCGACGACGACGATGATTCTTCTCGTTTCGACTACTACTACCAGTCCTATTCCGACTCAACTCAATAGGTATTCCTTCTATTTCAATTTTCTTCCGCTTCTTTTCTTATTCATTCACTCTCACGCAAACGCTATATCTAATTTCACTTACGCTGCGTTTGGATCAGAACTTTGCCGGCGTTTATCTCGATTAGACAATTGCTTGCTTCTAGACTTTGTGCAATTGGAATGTGTGTTTCTTCGTTTGATGAATTTCGAATTGCAATCTAGGGATACGCTTGGCTGTATTTCGATAATTGAAAATTGGAGTCTGGAATTAGGAATATCGTAAAACTAGGTATTTTGCGTTCTCTGCAGTCTTTACGGTTTTATCTATTTTTTTTCGAGGAGGAGATAAAATACGAGACAAACTTTGGATGTGGTTTTTTATATGCTTTTGGCATTGTTTTTAATCAGGGTTTTTGTTTTCGGTAGTTTGCTTAGTATAAGTTTCTGTTAAAGTTGTGGAGGTGATTCGGGCATTGAGATGTTTCTGGATAAACTTATCCAAAAATGAAAAAAAAAATGGAATCGTAAGCTAAAATTAGTTGTGGAGAAATTGATACGAGAGTTTCTGTTGCAAACTCGTTTATGTAAAAACTAATTTTAATTTATGGAGAACTTTTTTTATTTTTCTTTGTGTGAGTATTTGTGGATGAGTTTAGAACACAGATTGTAATTTGGATTACAGAGCAATAATAAAAACTCTTAAAGGAATTGCATCTAAGTTTTGTTGTAAAGAAACGAAAAAAGAAAATGTAGAAGCTTTGTTGTTTGTTCATGAGGGGAATATGTCACTTTAATCTAATGAAAATATATTTTGTGCATTCAAATTTATCCAATAATGGTTCTATTTGATGCACCAACTTTTATTCTAATTCTATTATCAGATCTGCGTGAAGGAGATGAAACTTATCATTGTAGAACGATATTGAAATTAACAACTTGTATTGGAAAAGAGTGTAGTGTCATTTTATATTGAAGGTTTTTAAGTTAACATGTATGCTGTCCCTTCTTTCGGGGTGAGCTGTGCCTCTGAAATATTTTAGTTGCTAGTTTTTTGGAAGAGGGCTGGAGGCACAGTCTCCGGTTTGATCTGGGAAACCTTTTATTTGTGCCTGATGTTGTCATTATGATGCAAGAGGAATCTTTCTATTTTCCTCTCTGCCAGGAAGAATTTCTTCATACTTAAGTTGGCTCATTTTAGCATTCTTAAGATCCGTTGGCTAGATTTTATGTACGTGATTAAATTATGAAGCTCAAGTTAGCATAAGACTTTGATTCAAATGCATCCGCAATCCAGTGATTTATTCCCATTCTCAAATAAAGCCAATCTTTGTTCATCTATTGCCATTTCAAACAGATTGATATTTTGAGTAAAGTGCACCAGTAATCCTGTGACGGCATAAGATCTCTTACTTTTGTTTGTCCACTTTTCGAATTTCTCAGTGAAATTGGTCGTTATCTTGAGTATCATTCCCTCAGAATAACGGAATACCATTCCTGGAATCAGTTCAATTGCCTGTGTATTTTCTTTAGATAACAACATCACTCACTGCCACAGTCAGGACCATCAACACCGAGGCCACTTTCGGAATGATTATTTTCCTGACCATACCAAAGATAATAAGAGGAGTAAGAAGTGCATTCATTTTCTTTCCATCAAAACCATTCCAGTGAACCAAAAGTTAGCTAATAGTTTCATATACAAATCCACAGAATACCATTTCCTTGATTGTATTGTCAATATTATCACACGAACTGCTGTTTTATGATTGGAAATTTTATCTAGTCTGCAATGTGTTTTCACCTTGTTGATTACTCGATAGATGTATGTTCTTGTGATTACTCCAGTTAAGCGACATTTGGGAAGTCAGAACTTTAGACATGCTAGAAATTGAGTTTATATATTAGGAAATCCTGCTTAAGTTTCCTGTACCATTGATTCTTGGATGAAAAGTTCTTTTGGGAATTTAGATTATGAGAGATACAAGTAGGACTTTTGCTTGGTTTCGTCCAAATTCTGAGATCATCTGCTGCAAGTTATCATCCGTAGACTTTTGATTATGTCTCTACTGACCACGCTTTATGCCCTTTGGATAGGAATTTGCCTGCTAATTATCTGTATGAAGTGATATAATGAGACTTTCGGTGGTAAGACACAAGAGATCCTCATTTGCTGTCTCTGGTTTTTCATTCAGTCCCTTGTCTAGTTGCTAATAGATGGTGAATTATTTTTATTTTCTTTTATTTTTCAGAATAAGATGACACCAAGGACTTCAGAAATGTTCAAGCTGCCTCCATTGTATAAAAGCGTATTTTACACTTAGATTATTGTAGTTGATTGATTCATCTCTTCACATTTTATACCCTTGTAAAAAGTTATTTGTGAGTGGTAAGATAATTTTTAAGTTCCCCTTGAAAGGGGTGTTATGATGTAAGTTCAAAACTGAACTTTGTTTAGTAAATATGTATATAGTATATACCATTTCTCGTCACATATTTCTCAAAATTTAACCCTTTTTTCATGCTTCTTTCCTTTAGTATATAGAATATAAGGCTCTCATCTGCTCATGAGGCTAAAGAATAAAATAAATAGTATCACAATTCATGTGCAGTATTCTTTACTGTGTTTGGTTCGAAGATATTAGTTGAGAAATTTGAAAGGGGGGAAAAATGAGAGGACAAATGTTTTTTTTTTTTAGGATTATAAACTATTAAGATGTCTTGGATACTTCTACATGGTGAAGAAAAAGATGTTATTTTTTTACCTATTCTTTGCTAACCAGCCAATTTGGCTCTTTTCTTTGAACCAATCTACCTTTGAAGTCACTCTTATGTTTGAATTAAACAATTTGAAAATAGAGTCAATCTTACTTAATATATTAAGCTGTATTACGTTTTCTCCAAACAAATACAGAAGACATTTCTCTTATGTTTGAATTAAACAATTTGAAAATAGAGTCAATCTTACTTAATATATTAAGTTGTATTACGTTTTCTCCAAACAAATACAGCTAAAGACATATTACAAAAGATGTTAATACACATATACTTTTTTAAACCCTAGAAACTAAATACTCAAACAAAAACAAAACAATTACTAAGGATGTCATCACACAACAACAACTAGTTTACAATTCTCTTACACTATTTTTTTTCTCTTATTCCAACAAAATAGTCGTTGTTTATCAGTTGGTCCTCTCATGTTTAGAGTTTCCGCTTCTTTCATGCTTGCATACTTTTCTCAGTTGAACTTGTAAATATTTAGATAACAAATACTCCACCTTAAAAAAATATTATTTTGATTCCAATAGAAAATGACACATCAGCAGTATTAGATTGAGTGCACGTTCTAATTCTGATGTATTACACATTCAGTTATTGAAATTTAATCTTATCCTTTTAACATTTCTCCTCTTTCTTTCTTCTAACAATCATTTGCTTCTGTACATTTTGTTGGACTCCTAATTCTGCGCTATTCTTATGCATTTTTTGGCGTAAGGTGATTGCTCTTAGAATTAGTGCGCTTGTGATTAGAGTGCAAGATATATATAGTAATTGGAAAAAAAATTACTGGAGTAACTTTTCTTAGCTATAATCTGTATTTTGTTATCCCGGTGTTAGTATTTTTACTTTATAATATTTTAAAACAGTCAAAATTTTCCACAACTAACAATAATGGATGCAGTGTTTATGTTTTAAAGCACATTTTTTGTTATATACACAGAGATACTAAATTGGGTCCTTGAGCAATAGCTCTTGCAACACTGAACCAACCATTCAAAATATCCAAGGTGTCATTGGACTGGTGGAGAGTAAATAAAATAAAGGGTGGTTTAATTTTGACACATTATTGCCAATATAAAGATTTATGCGTCACCAATCAATTAAAATTCATCTTAAATATAATTTTTACCCTCTTTATTACAAAATTATATAATTTTCAAATATACAAGAATCCATGATTAATTGAAAGTTAAAAATCATTTATTCCAATTAAATTCTATAATGAAATTCTTTGCTTTAAACCTGGACCTGAGTGTACATCTTATAATCTTAATACTATTTTCAATCACAATTTAAGGGACATTTCTAATTTTTATTCCAAAACACACAATTCAAAATAGAAAATTATATTTTAAATTGTAAATTTCGAAATATAAATTTTAAATTTGGGATTCTACATTTCAAAATATCTAATTTTGTATTCCAGTATATTCTAGCCTGATTCCGAATCATGTACTCACCAGCATATCCACGATGATGATTCTGGATTGTGCACTCACCAGCATGTCCACCTGCAACACGATGAAGCTCCTACTAAAGTTCATGAAGAATCTTCGAGACAAACAACAGACAGTTTATTTTCTTCCTCTGGAAGAGTTTGATTGTGACATCATCATTGTTACATTTGTGTGAATTAAAAATATATTCAATTCAAAAGAGTTGTAGTATGTTATTTATTAGTAAGAAAATTGAATTGATAGATGACGTATACCTTGGTGGGGTTTGGGATAAGATTTATCAAGATTTTGTATTTTCCACTCAGTTTCTCTCTTCTTTGTTTCTCGGTTCAAAATGTTTGGCAGCTTTTCCTACCCTTCCTTTGCTAACAGAGGGTTTGACCCTGATGAATTCCAGTAGCACTCCCATCTCATCCCCTTCAAAGAGTGAACCATTCCTCGAGTTAATTGGCAAATTTTAGCGACGAGGGAGAGACTGAAATGGCTTATGAGAGCTGGAGACTGTGGAGGAAGGTTGGGATGGAATAGAGGATCATACAATACTGAGGATGCACTTGTCTTGTCTGACCCTATTGGAAGCTCTTCTGAGTTGGTTTGTGAGGCAAAAGGTGGTATTAGAATTTGAAATCCGAATACAAATTTTGTATTGCTCAATGCATAATGTAGATTATAAGATTATATTCTGAATTATACATTACAAAATATAACATTTATGTTTTGAATTGTGAATTCTAAAATATAACAATCTGGTATATATTTGTATTTTAAATTATACATTTAAAAATATAATTCAGAATAATATAAATTTGTATTTTAAAATTTATTATGCAAAATATAAAATTGAATTCTATGCTGATTAGATGTCCTGGAATTGAAAAATATTGATATTTAATGTTATGAATTACATAATTCAAAAGTGAAAATTCTAAATTAGATGAAAATTTTGGAATTTTTAAATTTATGGGATGAAAGTTGAAATTATGGGTGCAGGAAAAAATGCCTCAATATAAGATAAAATCCAGGGAGTGTGCACTCTATGTTTTCACATTTTCACCTCCATATTGTGGTGAAGTGATAAAATTATTCTAATATATATAATTCGAAATACAAAAATATTATTTTTAATGTTTCAGAATGAACAACCTGAAAAGTCAGCAAATTGTACAATCTAAAATTGAAGTAGCAACCACAAAAACCACTAATGATTTATTTTCAGAAGGATAAATTTGGAATTTCAATTTTCATGTGGGTGTAGCTTGAAGTATTGAGAGTGCAGAATGCAGTACCCTTAACACAATAATGTACAGTAATAGGCCCATTTATCTGTGTGAGTGGACTTAGCCCAACGAATAAGTAACCCAAACTTCATTTTTTTATTGATTGCAAACTGATCTAGCTTCTATATGCGAGATTTAGAAGATAATATAAAAACATGAACTAGAATAAAATAATTTTACATTAAAAATTAGGTTTTAATTATTCTTCCTTATTACTAATTTATTTTGTCCAATTTGTATATCATTATGTTTTAAAAAAATAAATATTATTTTTTAAATAACTTAAAATAAAAATTAATTTATAAAAATATAGCTAAATTAAAGATTAATATTTTTTATTTTATTATACAAAATATAAATATTAAAATATAATCAATTAAGTAAATAATTATATTTTACAACTTATACACAGTACATTATCCCAAATCCACTATTCATATTGTAAAAAGTTTAAAATGCTCAACTTTTCTCGTTTAAGTGATTTTATATTATTTTAATTCTTGAAATGTAAATTTTTTCCGTCATTCTTAATTTCCAGATCTTCGCCCAGAAACAAACACAATCTTAATGTTTGTATACTACAGATGTCAAAGCAATTAAATCTTCCTTTGACCCTCATTACTCAAACCACAAAAAGACTGCTTTCCAATGAGGATTTAGAACTTTTATAATATGTTACCAGAATTGAAACATTAAATGATAATTTGACACTTAATGTTGATTTTGAACTTGGGAACTCAAATGTTCATTAGTCATTTAGAAAGAAAAAAAATAATGAATTAGTGTTTTTTTTATTCATTTGAGATATCACTCAAACGTTGAAACCACGTTCAAATTATATATTAAATCAATCAATAAAATATGTATATTTTTGTTTAATGACATTGTCTTATTATTGTAAAAATAAAAAATCATTATGATCTATTGCTTCAAATTGAATATGAGAATTTGTTTTCATAATCATGTTCAATGTATTTGAAAATAAAATAGTAAGATTAGAAAGTGCAACTGAGTAAGCTGATATTCTATAAACAATTTTATAAGTAAATCAAAATGATAATACTTCTGTGATGAATACTTGTGTAAGCAATATGAGAAAATGTCCTATGGAAATTTTGTGTTTTACGCTGTTAATAACTAAGTTTGATGTTTGATCATAACAATAGTCTTTTAAAAACATTAATTTATTATATATCTTGTGTAGATAAAAGTTGTAGCATTTGGTAAGATTTATGTACGAATGAATACATATAAATACGTTGTTAGTTTGTCTTTTAATTTTTATTTATGCTCATGATCATATCATTTATGTGTCACTCCATTTTAAAAATTATTAGTTTTAGTATATTTTTGAGATTCCTTCTGTAATGTTATTTTAAATTTCTATTTTTTAAATGAAAGGTCCGTCCATTATAATTAATATTTTATTTAATTATTAACAAAAATATATTTTTTAAAATAAATTATAAATTTTATGTCATATTAGGATATTTTAACAACAGTTTATTAATATTTAATTAATTATTAAAAAATATTTTTTAACGTAAAATAACATTTTTAATTCTTATAATTGAATATAACGATAAAATACTTTAATAAATAAAAGTTTTATGAAAAATAGGTTTTGAACCAGGGTAAGAATTGTCACTGGTTGGTGGGGTGAGTCCCAAAACTTGTTGACTCTGAAACGTGTCCCTTAAATTACGCATTTCACATAGCAAATCAATGAATCAATCCAAAACCTTTAAAAACCATTTCCCACTTTTATGTGCCTTTTCAACTTCAATCATACACCATTTGGGAAAAAATACAACTAAATTAACCATAAAGTTTATGAGTAAATACTTTTTTGTTTTTGTAGAATCTGTAACGTTTGACCTAGTTCTGTCTTATCAATACTTTTTTTTTTTTAATGTAGAGTGTCATGTCATTTCTCATAAATTACTCATGGTACCTGAATATGTGAAAAACTTTATTTCAATACATAAACTTGAGTTAATATTAACACTACAAGTATTTTTTTATTAATTTTGAATTATAATTATAATATCGTCCATCTTTCTATCTACATGCTTTTGGATTTCGTTTGTGTTTCACTTTACCTTATTTCCTTTCACTCAATATTCTTAAATTGTATTTTTTTTTTAATAATTTTGGTTTCAAAAGCAATAAGATTTATAAAAAAAAAAAAATGCATGTCTATTAATGCTATATCCGTGCCCTTTATTGAATTATTGAAGTAACAATAAGCATTAGAATTATCTACCAAAGTACGCGTTAAAACCTAGTAAAAAAGTTTCCAACTTAGAATAGCTAATACCTCATATAAAATTACTCCATTTGTGCATTTCTTTCACAGTATAATTCTTTATTTATTTAGCATGAACATTTGTTGTGATATTTTGTACTAAAAGAATATTTGAAATAGGAAAAAATTATTTCAGTAACATTAATGCAAATAGCATAGATATGAAGAAAAAAGTCCATATCCTATGTGAAGAACAAGAATATTGTTTTCTTTCTCTTTGGTTATTTATGCTTTTGGATGGTTCATTCATTTCCAACCAAACCTACCATATTTGCTAATAATTAAGTGTTGAAATGCTTTGCTACTTTCCAATATCTAATCCATCTTCTAGTACATGTAAAATAAAGACAATGCATTTTCTAATCATCATATAGAACTGACCCATCAAGACACCATGATCATGATTCCTTGTAAACCTTTTTTGGGGGGGTAAAAGTAAAACCCTACTTTGCAAACTCAAAAAGATGAAAAAATTGTAGACCCCAAATAATTATTATCATCATTTTTTCCAGCTTATATATTACACTTTTTTTCATATGCCACATACTATATTCTTTTCTAATACAATATTTCAATCCTACCTTCAAACTTTTTCTAGGACCATTTGCAAAAGTCTCCAACTTGCTCACCATTATAGAACCCTAAAAGCACAATAATTCGATAAAGTTGATTTTGTGTCAATACTTTACGGCTTTGCTTTAATTTGTTCTCTGTCTAATCTTTTCATTTCATTATTCTTTACAATGTTAAAATATTTAAACAGTGTATGAATTTGTTTTTAAAGGGTGTTATTAGGATTTAATTAACTCGAGAATCCAACTTGAAGCAATTAAATCTATTTCATATTTTAACTTTAATTATTCCATCAAACTAAAATTATTTAAATATATTTAAAAATTATTATCCACGATATATTTATGTAATTATTATTATTTAGTTTACGTAAGCAAATTATTACAAAAATGTTAATTATGTGATTTAATGATGAAATCGTATATATATATATATATATATATATATATATATATATTAATTATTGAATCCGTATCTTTCAAACGGGTCATAATTATTTTTTAGAAAAAAAAATCAAACTAATAAAAATGATTGGTTCGGAATTATCTTTCTTCTAAATTCGATCCAAATAATCTGTAATTATCTTTTATATATATAAATCTGGTTTTATATGAAGCAGTGTTGTGTCCTTTTTGGAGGAACACCGACACTGACACACTTACATGATCTGTTTGTGCATTAGAGGTGATGTTGAAAAATCAACATTTTGTATATATAGGTGCTCATGCACAATTTTATTATATATATAAAAATAAACTTTCTGATTTATTCATTGAAAGGGAAAGTTATCTTTATATTATGTGCAATAAGAAATAAAAGCCTATTTTTTATATAGAAAGGAATGGTGTAAAGGAACAATGATGATAAAGTTGTTTATGATAAAAATATGAAAAGGAAAAAGAGGCTTAAAAGATGAAAAAAAAGAAATATATATAAAAAAAAAGGGAGAAATTTCTTATGTGATAGTTGTAAGAATCAAACGAAAGGAAAGTTCATTCTTATTAAATAATTGGGTAGTTAATTTGACTGCTCAATCCGTCAAATCAAGTGTTTTTCAAGGTTGTGTCTTATTTAATTGATATTAAACTTGTTCTTTGTAACAAGATATTAACCAACCCGGTTGGATTGGATGATTGTTCAACTTTTCAATCTATATAACCTATAATTTTGAGGGGTCAAAGGCTTAGATTGATTTTTTTTTTTTTCATCAATTAGGTTAAATTTTCACCAAATAAATTATTTGATTTAGTAATGCTATAATTTTTAATTATATTTTATTACTATGGAAAATTAATCGAAGACAGACAGAAATATTGAAATTTAATTTTTTATCATAACTTAAAACAAAATTTAGTAAATAAAATTTTGAAAAAAAAATATTATTTTTATTTTGTACCAATTAACCTAACCCAATTTGTGAACACATTTGTTGAAACCCACAGAATTTGATCAGTATAAAGAATTTTGATGATAATAAATAATAAATGTATTATATATCTATTGTTTTATATTAAATCTTTTTATGTGTGTTTATATAAGTTGTAATTTACTGAACTTTCAAAGTGGTCAATATCAAGTTATAACAATTAATATATTTCGGGTTTGTTTAAATTGGATAATAGATTTGAAAAGTGAATTTGAGGTAAATTAAGGGGAAAGTTTGATTGTTTTGATTAATGTAAGGTATATTAAGAAAAAGATGGTAAGATTTAAATAGAAAATCTATAAAAGTCTGTGAATGATGTGATAGATATAATACTATTTTAATATATAAAATTATAAAATTATTTTTTAAAATTAAAAATAAAATATAATTAATTAATTTAATATAATTACTAATCTTTTCAAAAATATATTAAAAAATATTAAATTAATAATTATATTTAAAATAAATTTAATTTACTATAAAATATATTAATTTATTAATTACAAATATTATTTTTTAAAATATAAAATTAAAATTTTAAAAATAATTATAATATTTAATTTAAAAAATATTATTATTATTTTATAATAATAAAATAATTATTATCCTATAATTGATGTTAAATATTTATTTTTATTTTTATTAAATTATAAATATAATAATATTAATATTAATAATATTATATAATATTTATTATTATATTATATATAACGTATAATCGACTACGTTTTAACGTAATCGATTATACGTTATATATATATAATAATATATATTAATATATATAATAAATTAATTTTATAATTTAATAGTTTTTATTATTTATAACTTTTTTTAGTTTAAAAATATATTAATATTTTTAATTTATTATATTATTATTATTTTATAATTTAATTAAATTTATTATTATTTTATTAAGTATGGTAGAATTTCTTCGTAAATCTTTGTTTGTTAGCAAAGAAAAAAATTTTGCTCATCTCTTTCTCAATTTTTGTAATAAATTATTATTTTATTTGTTAAAATCTATGTTTTCTGAACTTCCTATTCTTAGTTCACAGTCCATCCGCGAATACAAATAGGCTTTTAATAATAAAAATTAAATAAATAGGAATAATAATAATCATGTATGTTGCCTCGTAAGTCTATGCATATCAGCTTTAAATCAATGTAATTTATAATATATATATATATATATATATATATATATATATATATATATATATATATTCTTCAATGTTTATATTAAAATTTTGAAAAAAAAATATGTTACGAATTACAAGTTAATTTATATGGTTTTACCATTTAAGTATTATACCAAGAGATAGTCAAAACAGTAATTTTACTTTTTATATATAATTATATTTTATTTTTAATTTAATTATTTAAATAAATATTTCATTTTTAATTATTGATTTTATGAAGTTACAAAATGATTTTGGAAGGGGAGTTGAACAAAGTTAAAAATTTTGTTTTCCGATAAATCTATTGTTTCATAAATAAAAAAAAAAAAGGAAACGCAACAATATATAGGTTAATCTTGAACTCTTAGATTCATCAATATCTCTTTTAAGAGATACCTCAAAAGATTTCACTAATTAAAGACTTAATTATAAATCAAGTTCATAAATCAATTTTAATTATCCTTTTTAATCTTTCTAGAACTAAGAACTTGAGTATGAATGTAGCAAATATTCTTACAATAAATCTTAAAGGGTTCATAATAAAATATAAAAACACATGCGACATATGATAGATTTTATTTATATTTATTATCATTAAAACTTTAATGATTGAGAAATAATATGTCGACTTTAGAAATAGCATGTTATTTAGGACTCAACAATTTACAAATTATTTTACAATTTATCTGAATAAACAAATTTTAAAATATTATTTCAGTTTTACAATTTTTTTTAAGACTAACTCACGAAATGAGAAAATATTTAAATATTTTCAGCCACATTCAATAAATTTGTCATTTAGCTTTACCAACTTTAGTCAAGACTTTAACATTATTGACTCAATCAAAATTGGAATATTATCAACTTAATGTCGATTATAATAATATTGACTTGACCAAAATATCATTCTCATTTTGAATTTAGTTAAATTTGGATGGAGTATTATATCAACTTTTTAAATTCGACAAATCTACTATTTAAATTATTCTATAAAATTTAATCCTTATTTATCCTACAATAACTAATATTATGATATAGAGCTAAAATCCTGGTTGTTATTTTTGGAAATATGATAGAAATTAAATTACTTTTTTTAAATTGAGAATTTGAAATTTAAAAAAAAAATTGAACTTTTATCTAAATAAAATATTTTAAAAATAGAGTAAATTTAAACAGAAATAATTCAAGGATCAAGAATAACTCACTTATGATGATTTTGATAAGAAATAAAAACTAAAAAAAAGAAGAAACAAAAGAGCAGAAGTGAATAATATCGGTAAAAGTGTTAAGTAATAAAAAAATGTAGACCTTACTTATTTTCTTCTTCACAAAATAATTAGAAAAACGAGGATATGTGTCATTTAAAATATATAAGAGTTTTTATTTTCTAAGAAAATGTTCATAAGAACTTATAAAATATGAAAAAATAAAAAAAAACTTAACTTCTTAATAAGTTATTTTTTTTATATATATAAAACTTATTTGTATCAGTTGAAATTACGTATGAATTCTGGATATATGAGATGTCATAGTTATGCCTAATATAAATTAAAGTTACTTTTTGAACTTCATGTTAGACCTGATTAAAATTAATTTACATATAAACTAATTTATATAAACATTTTTATTCAAACTCTCCTCTCATGAATTTGTTTTTGCTTGTGTATAAAATAATAATATTTTCAACTTATGTTTAGTACTATGATTTAAAAATTAAATCAAAGAATAAAATTGTGACTAAAATGTTTAATTCATTATGCATTCTAAATCGTGAATAACACATCCAATGATGAAGTTATGTATAATTAGACAGTTTAAATCTGTTTAGAGTGTTTTTGTATATATAATTGAAAAAAAGTTTGGGAATAAAAAACATTTGAAAGATGCAGAAAAAATGGTTAATGTTTGAATGAGAAAGATCATTGGATTCCCTTTTGAGAGTTTCGAAGATTCATTGTACCGTTGCGTAATTTATTGGCATTTTACATTATTTTTTATTTGGGCGCCTCGAACCGTACAGTGATGGATTCTATCACGGGCGCGCGTGTGATGAGCGTGTGATGGGTGATGGGACACGTGTAGGGCCAGTGATGAGGTTGGGTTAAAGGGTCCAAACAAACTCTTCTATTTGTTTTGAGTCATTGTGAGTCATCACCGTGCAATGCAACATGACGAAACTTCTGTCACTAAATCCTGCTACTGCTTCTCCTCGGGTAATGATTATGACATCTCAAAAAGCTTTTCATAAATATCCAAATAATTTTTTTGTCAAAATTATTTTAAAGGTAAATAATATATTTTCAAATATATATGTAAAAATAAATACTATCAAACATTTTTTTAAAACTTTTGTCTTTCGTACAAAGAAATACAGTCTCCAGTATATTTGTGGTAGAAAAAGATCGTTACGTAGAGACGGACGCAATGATACAATTGTTTTTTAGATTTTGACAACTAACCAGTTTCTAATTTTCTAAAATTATGAACTTGTCCCACATAATTAAAGAACTTGAGTTGCATCTTTAATTGTTTCATATCATATTTATTGAAATACTATGTAAAACTTTGTTGCTTGTTGATAAACATGATCAATTATGGATGGTATTTGCATATCTCTCGTATTTGTTTTAAGAGTGAGTAGTTCTTATCAAGTTTTTCAAAATAAATGTTCCTCTTCATAAGAAATTGTAATATATAATTATCTTAAGAAAAAAATAATAATCTAAGAAAATAATACAAACACGTAAAATAGACTAATTAAAACTCATTGTATAATTAAATCAAAATATATCAATCTTAAATTAAAATCAATTTTAAACTCAAATTAATTAATTTTATGTTCAACTTTCTAATTATTTGAACTTCAATCAATTCACAACACAATGATACTTTTCAATAATTTTTATAATATCAAAATCATAATTAAAATATCAAAGCATCAACGTTTTTATTTTTTATTTCTAAAATACACAAGTTTAATGAATTTTATCAAGTAGCATCTTTGTATAAAATATATTTTATTGTGATAAAGTCATATGAGATAGTTTAGATCCTCTATTTTTAAAGTATCAACTTTCTTTTACTTACTAAAACTTGTTCACTTAAATTTAAAGTTACAATTTTATATACTCAGCTGAAAATTAAACTTACACACAAAAGACTTAGATAAAAAATCTAAACATATCCTCATGTTTATTGATTAAGAAAGATTCATATTGATTCCAAAACAATACATATAAGACTAAAACTTAAGTCTGTAACTAAATTAAAAAAAAGTAGCTAAAGAAACAAAAAAAAAAACAAAGATAAATTTACTCAAAAATAACTGATCTAATAAAAGTGTTTAACTTTTCATTACAATCACTACAACGATTTCTTTTATAAAAAAATATAAACAAATTATTTCAAATTACAGA
>Ga0209700_104555_pt1 | contig 24771 bp, 13 predicted proteins | sample SiratroredBW_FD_187528 | JGI IMG/M metagenome (GOLD analysis project Ga0209700, IMG submission 187528) | Root nodule microbial communities of legume samples collected from California, USA - Siratro red BW (SPAdes) (version 2) | ecosystem: Host-associated > Plants > Roots > Nodule | place: USA...
AAAACCGAAACATAAAAAAAAAAAAAAAAACTATATATTGATATAAAAATTTTAAAACCAATCAATATTAATTTTCTTTTAGATTTTTTTGTGATCTATTGTTTTCTAAATTAAATAATTTGGTTTAGAGTTGATATTGAAAAATTAAGAACTGGATAAAATTACTTACTAAATTTAAATATAATATTATATGTTTGGGATTAATTAAGAACTAACAAATGAATATATTTATTTTCACTCTTATTTTATAGTTCAATTATATTTAACTTGCATTATATTTATATTTACTAAAACAAGATAAAAATAATTTTCCAAACTTTCAGTTTAGCCTTACTCAAAAATGAAAGTCTAGAGGTGTATATGAGTAGCAACAATATAGTCCATTTGGACATATAAAAGAATAACATTACTTTTAAGAGTAAGGCAAAAGATTCAAAAGTGTTTAATTTAGCTCAAGTAAAGGTCTAAATATGAATCACAAACAACACACCAAGTGCAAGGTTTACATACTCAAATTAGTGTATGTGTTCAGCCTTGTGCATATAGTTCATTGACCTATAAAAAATTAGTGTTAATAAAGAATTAGATATGGTTCTTTTGTATAACTAGATAGTAACTCTCTCTAATTGATGAATTTGTCCACCATTTGTTTTTTTTTTTCTATGTATGTTTCATACTCATATGTTTTAATATGTAAGAATTTCTTATGAAAGCTCGCAAAATTGTAACTATTTAGTCAACACAGGTTTTCTACACATGGTTTACAACACCAGGGCAAGAATCATACCTCGACCTTGTTATCATATAACAATATTGACAATGTTAGTGTTATACTGCAGAATGTAATGTAGGATTTTTTTTTTCTTAAGTGTCAAATAGGAACAAGATAAAAATATATGGAAAATTAATAATTCATCATAGAATGGAAATTGTCAAAAATCAAGTAATCCAATACTTATCACTCTTGAAGATACTTTAGGAAGCAGGAATGGAAGGAAATAGAAAATACTCCATAGCCATCACTAACTTTCTATAAAAAAAAAGTATTTCTTAATTCAACCATGAGATTTCCTAGACTTTATTAGAGGTCAACCCAACTTATCTTATACAATTTGGTAGGATTAATTAATTGTCCACCTTACACATTAGATGACACAATTCAAGGGTCAACATATGCATTAAAGACAAATATAAAACATGATTAGCATAATGCATGACTAAGATGTAATTTTTCACTTTGGTTCAGATTTCTATTCATTAAAGTCCAATTAGATTTAGAGACATAATAAGTAATTGTTGAGCATATATATATATCTATCTTAGAATGAGTTATACTTTATAAAAGTTTTAGAATAGTTAGAATATAATTTGAGATATTAAGTGGTTTATAGTTTCCACTATATTGATAAGTAATCCACTAGATTGAAATAATATATGTAAGAACATACTAGTTACCTTGGGAATGTAAGCTTTATTGTAATTTTTTTTCTTTGCTTCAAAACCTTTTGTATATGAATTTAGACATTCTCTTTTGTCCAGTGTATTTATAAAATTCCTTATTTTCGATAAAAGAATACAAAATTTTTATTATAACTTCTAACTGTAGGATTATTTAATTTATTTATAAATATTAAAGAAATTTATTTATTAATAAGTATAAAAAATAATTTAGAACATGTTTTTCTTCTTGACAACTTTTCATTATAGATTGTTTAACAATTGTTTTGTAAAAAAGGTTTAACAATTTCATAGTTACAAAATCCAAAAAAAAAAATTGATCTAAATAAAATCAAATAGAATTGTAAATACCGTTAATAAAAAAAAAGAGTTAATCAAAATGGATCAATTTGTTTTTTTTAAGTCTCTTCTTAAACATTAGTTATGCAAAACTATAACATGATGGATATAAAAATGTCGAAAAGAATAAAAAATCAAGTGACTTAAATATTTTATACACTAAAAAAAATTAAAATTACCAACAAGACAAATCAATCAGAAACACCTAAACTTTGTTATATTTATCGACAGATTTTTGATAAAAATAAAATTCGTCAATAAATTCGTTGTATGTAAATTTATTGAGAAATTTTTTGAGTCGTTGGTAATTACAGACGAAATTACTCGTAAGTAAATCTGTCGATTAATTGATAAATATTAATTTTATTATAAAAAATAATATCCGTAATTAGTGACAAATAATATCTGTCCATAAAAATTATTGACAATGATATTTTATTGACGAGTCAAATTTTGTCGATAGGATTCCGTCAGTAATTTAACTTTTTTTTATAATGATAAAAAAATCTTAAAATATTAAAAATTATTTATAATATTATTTAATTTATTTGTTTATTTTCTAAATTGAGACTATGACACTTGTAATAAAATATTTATTATTGTGGGAAAAACATCAATTTTAGTTATCATTTTGTGTTGAATAAGTAAAGAATAAGAATAAATCTAAATTTATAGATCTTAAATAGATTGTGGCTACTTAAAGAAATAACTATTTATTAAAGTTAGCTAAACCAACTTTATGAATTTTAATTAAAATTAGTCAAATGACTCTTGGATGCTAATAAAAAAATAAAACGAAAAAATTACTAGCATTTATTCTTATATGTGTCTTCCATTTAGACTTTCAAACTGTTGCATGAGTCATCACTCATTTTCCTTCAAACCACTTATGTATCGTCACACCGTTGTTACTTGAGTCCTTTTTTTTTTTAATATCTCTACTTCTCCCACCAATTCAATTGTTTTCAAGTAAAATCAATAGGTTCGTGCAATTTTTTAGTAACTATATCAAACATACCTTCCGCCCTTTCTATCAATCAAGGCACAGGAACATATGTGGCTTTTGGTAACTTGAAAATTGCAAATTTACACTTTCTAAATTTTCACTGTCATCAACCAAGAACTTCCATAAATATATTATTAACTGTATACTATAGTGAAAATACAAGAGTGAAAAGTACTATAATCATTTTCATTGTTTTAGAAGTAGTTGACAATGGTGCTTTTTAATTTTACATTCTCTAATCATTTTCGTTGGGGTTCTAAAAAGTTTTATGGTTTTTAATTTACTGGTTATCTCGTATAACCTGCAATTTTCGGATTAAGATCAATAAAAACTATTAGTCCTCTTAAATATGTATTTTCTGAACTTAATCGTGAATTAAATTTGTTAAGGGGGTCATTTGGATTAATAAATTATTCTAAAGACCAGAATTAGAAAAATATACGGCATTTATATTTATAACTTAATTATTTTAATTTTCTAGTTTTGAATATTATTAATAATTAAATGGGCCAACACGCTTATTCATGGACCTAACTCCTTTGTTGGTAGTCTATACTAAATTGGGCTTGTATCACCCTGATTCACCCGTATACTCAATCAGCCTCTTGAAGCCTTCATTAGAAGAAGTAAATACATAATTCACTTTGGTAGACACTCAAAAATATTAATTTTGATTGACAAAATGCGGATTTTAACCAAATTCTAATGTCATTTTAAAAAGTCAATTATAAGATAAATTAAATTTATTAATAAAGTAATAAGTAAAGAAAATACTAACAAATATTTTTAGCATATTGATTAAAGAATAAAAATAAATAAAAACGTTTATTAAAAGGTGTAACGGTACACTTATTGTGATTTTAAATGTAATCTCAATTTAAAAAAAAAACTTTATAATTTTTTTATTTAGCACTTTTAGGATATTGGTCAGTAAAACTCATTAACTAGTTTTAAATGTAAAGAAATTATAATTTTTATTTATAATGTCGTTAATGAAAATGGGTTTTGCATCTTAAAAATAACATTTCTGTTTTGTTAGAATTGAATAAGGAGAAGTGCAGGTTGAGGCAGTTGATGAGTTAGGAATAAAAAGTTTAGAAACAGCGTTTCAAGAGAAACTTCAAGCGCTGAGATCCCGTAACAGAATCTTCCGTTCGCTATTTTCAGACAAAACGGCAAAGGAACCAAGAACAAGAAACAGCAAAGAGCCTGTAATGTCGCACCAGCGTAACTCATAAAACTTAAAACTGTTCATTCATTCAATCTACGCTTAATACGACGTGTCGTGCAACAAACAACGTTGCCGACACGCCAAAAAAAAAAACAACGTCGTTTTTTCTGTAATCTCCTTCAAAGCCACACCCTCAAACACTAATCTATAATCCTTTCATTTTCTCTTCTCTTCCTCAATCCAAACCACTATCTCATCGACTCCTTCATCATGCACAACTTCTACTCTTCCAATATTTTCCCCTCATTTTAATACCCCTCTCTGGCCCTACATTTTCGTATAATATACACCGCACCGTATCCGTGAAATCGTATCTATACGCAGAGCGTAATGTCTTCCCATTGGTGTTTCCGGTGCAACAAATTTGTCAGAGCAAGGAGACAGGAAATGCCAATGTGTCCAGATTGTGACAGTGGATTCGTCGAAGAGATCGACACTTCCAACCGCCCCGTCCATGTCGAAACGCGCCGCCGTAGGTTCCCCACGGCGGCGGCCATGTACATGATCGGCCACCGTGCCGGCAACTCCGACCACATTCCCCGTTCCTCTCGCAACCATCATTGCAGAACCGTCACCGGCGACCCGTCTCCGCTCAACCCTGTCATCATGCTCCACGGCGAGGGGTCAAGCCACGAACGTGGCTCCAGCTTCGACCTTTTCTACGACGACGGCGCCGGTACCGGTCCCCGACCACTCCCTCCGAGGATGTCAGAGTTTCTCCTGGGAACAGGCTTCGACCGTGTGATGGACCAACTTTCCAACGTGGAGTCTAACTCCAGGTCTGAGAGGCACGACCAGCACCACGCGCCGGCGTCTAAAGCCGCCGTGGAGGCCTTGCCGTCGGTTGAGATAAACGCGTCCCACATGGTGACGGAGTCACACTGCGCGGTCTGCAAGGAGGCTTTTGAGCTTTGCACCATAGCGAGAGAAATGCCATGCAAACACATATACCATCCAGAATGCATCTTACCGTGGCTGGAGATTCGGAACTCGTGCCCCGTGTGCCGCCAACAGTTGCCTGTTGAGAACACACGTGCGGGGTTGGAGCGTGTGGAGGAGGGGGAAGAGAACAATGTGGGGTTGACGATTTGGCGGTTACCGGGAGGAGGGTTTGCGGTGGGAAGGTTGGGGAGAAGAGAGGGTGAGAGAGAGGTTAATGTTCCTCTTGTGTACACGGAAGTGGATGGTGGGTTCAACTTGAACAACATTGTTATGGGTGAACCCAGAAGGATTTCGTGGTCGGTTTCGGAGTCTCGAGGGAGGAGAAGAGGTGGCGCGTTTAGAAGAATGTTTAACGGTTTGTTTAGTTGTTTGAGAGGTGGTGGGGTTGGGCCTCAACGTTCTTCTAGTCCTGGTTCTTCGAGAACCGCGACGAGTACTAGTGTTAGGGCTTGGCGTCCTAACATGGGTCCTTCTTCATCTTCGCGTAGGACTTGGTCAATGGATGTCAATGGTGGAACCAGACCATGGTAAGGGTAATATAATATCAATTGGTACGGATAATGTTTTCAGGTTCTCGCATGTGAGGCAAGGAAGATTGAATTTGTGTGGACTAAAAATGGAAGGTGCAACGCAATGATTGCTTTTTCCATGTCAAATGGGGAATCACATGAGAAGAAATCTACAGTGGAGAAGGGAAGGAGAAAAGCCTCTGCGTTTATTTTTGTGTGTATTTTTAGGGGCATTTACATGGTACCTTCGTGGTAGTTTGTAATGATTTGAAGCACCTTCATGTTGTTCTTGCTTTTTCTTACTTGTTGTTTGTAAAGTTTGATTAGCTTCGGTGTTTTTTGTCTTGCAAATTCGTGTTCTTATCATTACTTTAATTTAGGAAACCCATTCATTCAGATCTGCATGGTAAGCATATGCATATATACATTCAGGTTTTTTTTCAAATTCGTGTCCCTCTAGGAAACCCATACGTTGACATTGCATGGTAAACATAGAAGAGGCATGCATGCTTCCTTGAATTGGTTGATCACACATACAAGCTCATCGACATTACATATCTACCATTATTCTGCATGCTTTACATGAAAGTTAAGGTTGAGTCCACTATATTTGAAGATAAAATAATTGATAAACGTCATATAAAGTTATTTTAATCGTCTATAATATTTTTTATTTTTATTTTTTTGTACATTCACATATTAAAGAATAATCATAAAATTATAAATTAAGATAACTTTTGTTGTTTTGATTTTTTGTTCAATGAACGTTTATTGTTAATAAATTTGCAGAAAACTAGAACAGTGATCAAAATATGTTAACTCATATTATTTGACCCTAGGTCGTATGGTTCGGGACCTAAAAGACTTAAGCTCTCTGTTATGTTGGCCTCTAAACCTAAATTTAACAACCACAAAGAGGAGAGATATATAATTTTTGTATTGGGTGATGGTGGGTGAAAAAGATATTGAAATAAACGTGTTATAATCTGTAGATGACACGCATTGCGCATAACAAGTTATAGTTGTGAAAACTATTCTCTGAAGTTATGCGCAAGGTTTATAGGAAGCAAATACAATAAAATTGGTTTGAGAGGAGCTTATATTGGAGAATTGGATCATGTAAGGCAAGATTTTAGCGGCTAAGTGACACAACACTTTTGGATAGACATCCTAGATTATATGCAAATTCATTAAGGAGGCCATGATTGGTGAGATGGGTATTTGGAACATGAGAATGTAGGAGGGAATAATTTGAGTGAGAGAGAAATCATAACATGAATGAGTGTGGAGGGTGATTGAGTTGCAAATATATACTAAGTCCGAATATAAGGAATTGTATAATGAAACTATAGGGGAAGATGCGAAGATGTACAATATGCTATGGAAACTAAATGCACTCCTATTGACACAACAGTTTGCATGGAAAGTCATGCCTAACATGGTAGAAACAAAAGATGATCTGATCTACTAAACAACACTTCCAACAATTTGTTAAAATAGGATTTGGAGACGTGTTTGGGTAGTTGTGCGTTGGAACATTTAGAAGTTAAGAAATAATGTTATTTTAGGAAGAAAAAGGTAGACGTAGAGGCGATTAATTATTTGTCTAGCTCAAGTAAATGCATGGTACTAGATAACAAACAAAAATTCTAAGGCGAAATTCTTCTATTCGAAATCGTGACTATGTCCATAATAGTACATAAATCTGTAGTAAACGAAATTTTAATGTAGGATAGAGATCTTGATGCAGAGAGCTAAGAAGACAGAAAAAACGAAAAAACATGCTAGCAAGGTAGTATACAGCATGGAGTAAAATGCCTCAGTAGTGTGCGAGGCGGAAGACATTGAACTTTTCCTGTATGTATCTCTGCTGAACATAGTTCATAAGAGGTCATCAAGATGCTAAGATGTCCATTGAAGTGTATGGTATTGGATTGTAGGTATAGGGGTTTAGATCCGTTGGAGAGGGTCCAAGTCAGTGAACATCTACTGAATAACTATAACACTACACACTTTATATGTCAAACAATAATAGGAAGGATTCGGGACCAGGAATAGGCAGGAAAAGGGTATGAGTGCGAGTTTGTAGAATAGAGGAATTTTTGTTTAGATTTTGCAGGCATAAGAAAAACATATAAGAAAGCAGGAAACAAAGGACTACCTAGCAGGCACAAGAAAGACATCTAAGAAAGCACGAAACAAAGGACTACCTAGCAGACTCGGTATAGTTCTAGACATCAATATGCAGAATAGAAAAACTCTGAAAAGAGGACACTCTGCTATAAGTGAGCAACGATATGTGCTGGAAAAAAAAAACATTGTAATGCTGTAATGGGATTTGTCTCAAAACTATAAGGATGCAGATCAAAGTCTTTGAAACAAATACTATACTATTCCAATGGAGACAAAGGAGAAGTATGGTGGTAATGTGTGTAGAATTAGTTATTTCATCTTAGACTCTTTTGTTCACTTGTAAAATGGTTAACAATATTTTGTACAAGACCATCAACACAACAGGAGTATTATGTAAAGTAAAATACCTATGAATTTTTTTTATATATATTAGATATGAAAATTATAATATCATAAAGATACTCTATAATGTTACTCCCATCTAATTTACAACACATGAATACTAAACTAAAAATAATTGGTCAAAGTGCAGTTAAATATACTTTAATCAATTTCAAATTGAAATTGTCTGAGCAACTTAATAAAGTATATTTGAAAGGATTGGTCTAATTTATCCCGAGTAAAAATATCAGCTATCAAATTATCTTATATATCACTAGTTGTTTACCCTACTTTTACTTGAGGGAATTTAGAAAAATCTTTTTGAAAATTCATAATTGGTGAGTGGATCCCTTAAATTCTGCCTTAACATTCTAATTTTTTGCTCTGTTTGAAAAGAAAAATTTTCTTTCTAGCTATTTTTCTCAGTTGGATTTGGTCAGATTAAATCTAGCGAGAGAGGATCCAAACTCAAAGGTGACATACTATTAAAGAGATTCTTCGGCCACTTTTGCAGGCTTTTTAGTCTTTTGAAGGAGTTGTAAAGAAACTTATACAGAAGGTGCAAAGTGAAGTGGGTCTCTTTGTGGTTCATCTCTTTGCTTTTCAATCTTAATATTCTCTCTATTGATCTAAGTAGCCTATAAGAACACCTCAGGTAATTAAAGAGGCTACAACTTGAAGTAATCTCTAGAATCTAGGATTGTTTTCCAACCATACAGCAATACTGCTACAGATAACATAATATTACACATTAGCCAAAAGGGCCATTGGTTTCTTCCTGTGAAAAATTGGTACATTCTGGGCCAAATCCTTCATTTACCAAATTTACCGAGTCTATGCATGCATCCCACATTCCACCTTACTCATTAAGTTTCACATATATCATACTGTAAAGATATCAAAAGTCCACGTTTATATTGAGATCCATTACCAAATTGCGAATTTCATTCACAATTATCTCACTCTTATTATTAACAATACCCTGCCCCCACTATTTCCAAAGCTACAAGACATGGACCCCGTCATATATCTCTGCAGGTCGTGTAACCATAATGATATTGGCGATACTTAGTTATTCTATCTCCCTACCCATACTTAGTCTCATATCCTCTTTCCCCGTCTATTTCTAAATAGATTTTATGCATTTTTTTTTGGACAAAAGTATCAACCACAGAATGTGAAATTAGCTTCTCAATATGTATCTGTTATCCAAGCACAAATTTTCATTTGCTAAGTTAAGCATTTCGTCTGCACTTATCTTCTCAATTTTAAATATTATTTACTTTGATTCTACATATTTCATATAATTTTCATTTATCTGTACTTTCTTAGTTTTTTTTTTAATTTTAAATTTTAATAGACTAAATTGTTAGAAGTGTTGTATTTGGTCATGATGTGTTGTAGTTACTTGTATCTACTTATTACACATTTTTTCACAAAAAAAAAAAAACTATTTTACACTTAAAAATTAAAAGTTACCTAATTACCATGATGTTCTACACATAACACAATTTATTTCTATCACAATTATTTTATGATGTAAATTATTCTTTATCGTCACTTTATTTAGTAGAACCTTCTATGCAAAGTGTTGAAAAGATGATAATGTCTTAACATTCTAAAATAAATCATATAGGTCAACCTATTCTATTTTATAATTTTATGTAAGTAGGTTTGAGCGTATATCGTTGTTTTTCATCATCACTCCATATTCACTCATCTTTCATTTCCTTACTTAATGTGCTTTGTATTAGCTCTTGCATTAAGAGTGATGTGTGAGATCTTTCTCTTTCAAACCAATCTTTCTCTTTCCACTTACCCACCTCTTTTATTGTTGATTTCTTGAAAATTGAGTTTGCATATAGTTTCGGGATTTATGAGAGGTGATTCACTTGTCCATTTATCTTCCAAAAAAATTATTCTAATATCATTAGTTTTAAAGATACATTTTTATCAAGCAGATTTTCTATTTCTCCCTCCTAGCATACCTTTCTCAAGTCTCTCACCACCATAATCATATATAATATCACTTCTATTTTTTCAGATCATCTATATCCCATATTTTGACTCTAAAATATATTTTCATAAACCTTGCATTTCAATTCATAATCCATTTTCATTACTTTCATTTAGTTAGAAAAGTTTCACTAAATAACTTTAAGTCTTTAATTCCTAATCCATACTTTTTTTAAACTTACACACATTTTTCCATTCAACCCAAGTATATATATATATATATATATATATATATATATATTTAAATGTAATTATTTTTAATTTACATTTTTAATATGTAATTTACCCTCACAAACATGTAAACTTATATACAGTTATTTTTTCTAGTGCATTATAAGAATAATTTGTAATTTTCCGAACTAATTATATTAAAAAAATTAATGCTTGTTGGATCTTTGACAGAATAGATCAAGTAAGCAAAATGTTAAGATGTCGTTTCTTATCTCAAACTTTAACAATTTAAATGAAGGAATATATAGATAATTTACTTACTTTTACTTAAAATAAAATTATCAGAAATAGATTTTAAACTTACTTTAAGTTTACAAGAGAATTTGTGAAAACTTTTTTAACTCATAAGTGAAATTATATATGAAATATGTAAAATAGTTAAATAATGACTTAATAAGGGATACTTCAGACTTAACAATTTTATTAAAATAGATTATGATATTATATTTAAGTTTAACTTAATTTTATAAAACTAGTATATAAAATCAGATTTATACTTATTTATAAATTGTTAAAAGATATTTTTTGTAAAAAAATTAATGTCAGTAAGAATTCAAAATCATGGTTCATGAAAGTCTTCTCACCTTGACACTAAAGTTTTTGGAAATGAATAACTTTGGGTAGTGAAGAAAACTCGTATATGCTTTCTAGCTCCCATTTGGGAAATTGCAGCCACCATTAATAATATGATTGAATTTGGTGAGTCAAATTCAAATTACTGGTTTAATGAACACCAAATTTGAACGGGGACTGAAACTCTTTGCCTATGATGGCACACCACAGAAGATTAGACGAGAATAATATGTATCAACAATCTCCCATCATTAATTAAAGAGAATGATCTGTTCTTCCTTTTCAACAGAGAAGAGAAATAAAAGTCTATTAACTATTCATTACCAAACGCGTGGCTCATAAAATCTCAAAATAGATAGCTTTCGAACTTTGAACTTGATGCAGTAGCTACACCCACATGCACAATTTCAAAGCAGAAGACCAGAAGGATCAGTTCCATTTTGAAGTTTGATTGCTTGGATGGTCCCATCTTAATCTTAAGGTAGCTGTAAGGAAATTAAATGGCTAAAATGGAATACAAGATGACCACTCAGCAGCCTATAGTTTTTTTTTTTTTTTACTTTTACTTTTGCTGTTGTTGACAGCTAGAGTTGAACATGTGAGAAACTGTCCTTGTGATTTATGAGCAGAAGCTTGAGTAAATGAGTGATGGGTTTATTTTCCAAAATTGTTAGTTATATGTGTATTTTCAAAGCATTGATCCTTCTGTGAAGGAAGTTTTCAATAATTGTAGGGAAGGACAATAGGGTTATAAATATTGTGGCAATAATGTCATGGAGGACACTTCCAAATGTGAAAGAAACACACCGAATTGAGCGTGATTTGTAGTTATTTATAGAAATTGGTTTCGCATTGAAGTTCTTCATCCATTTCATATCAAATTTTTTTTTTCTGAGACATTGACAGACAGAGGCTGATGTTTCCCTGAATTTTTGCAATTTAAGTTTTTATGTACATGTATACGTAATATATTAATATTAAAAATATTTCATATTTTGAAATTAAATAGTGATATTTTTTTATAAAATATCGTATTTTATCATTATTAATATATATTTTTTGAAGATAATACTATTCTTTTGAGTTTTACATGAATGCACTGTTTTCCTTTTAGTTTTTTCATGTAGAAATGATAATTGTTTTTTATTTTTAAACAAAACATTTGAACATAATTTATTTTTAAGGTTTTTCCGATCTCTTCATTATACTAAATAATTTTATTATAAATTATTTGTGAATTAAAGATCACCCCATTGAATTAAACTGGAAAAAAAATTATTTATCAGTAATAACCGTATCTACATTGCTTCTTCTGATTGTCGGTTGCACCTTTTTCTGTTATTTATTTATATATTTTTTTTCTGTTTGTTCTCTTGTATTCGTTTTGCAACTCTTTATATAAAGTGTGTTTTTATTCTTTTGTATGTAAGGTTTTTGGCTTACATGCTTTTGGTTCCAGTGTTCCCCATAATGTACTTACTTTAGTGTAGTTTTTGCAAATATACATGCATACATATCACAGCAATTTCGAAACCATGCAAACGTAAAACTACAGAAGGATTTACGCTACCATGCGAGATATCGTATCAGAGTGTTTGTCCCGCTCTCCTATATATGAATATCCAACCATTTTGAACCAGGTTTTTTTTTTCTTCTTTCGTTCTTTCTTGGATTATTTCATCTCCCCGTACAACTCTTTACAAAGTGAAGTGCAAGACAATATGAATTACACACAAAATCTTTTAGTTCTTAACCTTTTAAGGACAATAAATCGATTAAATAATTTTAAGAATGTCATAACCTGTACAAAAAATATAAAAACTAATATCTACTTTCTCAACAAACAGTATCCTACCACACACAAACTAATTAACTTATTAATAAAGTTTGGTTTACAACATCATCCCATTCGCCAATCCAGAATTAAAATGCTCACTGTTAGTTGTTTATAGATCATAAATTGACAATTACGCAGCTCATATATGACTGATCGACTAAGTGTATTAAACTGTTTTGGTTGGTATTGTTCCTCTACAGTTTAATAGTTTTAGCCATTATATATTATAATACTTATATGCACTTTATCTTACCAGTAATTGTTCTGACTTTGGTCCCAACTTCATCCCTACTCGGTTTGAATGACATCTCAATTTAGTTCCACTGCATAGTTCAAGTAGTTCTTTACTTTGCCTGATTACCGTTTGAATTTCTACTGCTTTCAGGATTTCTACTAACAAAATCAGACACATAATCGTTATTATCTACATCCAGTGAAAGTCCTAACATGATTCTTATAAATTCCTAACTCAACGGAAACAATTAGCACTCATGGAATAGAGTTACACGAGGGCTCTTCTTTCAAAGAATAAACTAAAGTTTGTTGATGAGAGTATTAATGCTTAAGTTAGAAACGAGCTCTTGTATGATATGTGTAAAAGGTATAATGTTATGGTCATTTCATAGATTACTTAGATCATGTCTAATCAAATTATATAAAGTGCTATTTATGTAAATAAATGTAAATTTTATGGGAGTATCTAAAGGAAAAATTCTCCAAATAAGATCATTTTAGAATATCTAATCTTAATTATCTAAGAAATACACTCAATAAAACAAGGAAAAAGAAATGTTTCAAATTTTTTCACTAATTTTAAGATCTTGTGGGAAGAGTTGTAATCTTTAAGACCTACCTCTAGTTGCATTTGAAATATGCAATGTACTTGCAGTCTTATGAAGGTGGTGTGGCACAAGGAACCAAACATGTCATGTTTCTCGAGAGACCTCAATAATGTTTATAACCATTGCCTAGTATAAATCATGTCTTTTCCTTTGTTTTTCAACAAGAGAGACAACTCACTATAGGTATTTTTTTTAATAGCAAATCCATTATAAATGTTGCTAATAATCATATTGCTTAGAAGTAACAATAAGAATGGAATAATACCAGTACTTACAATAATAATTGAAAGCTTCAAGTAAGGAAGAGACATCTTAATTATAGAAAACAATGTATTTATTGTAATAAGATGAATCACATAATAGAAGAGTGTGACTTCAAACATGATTATCCTCCTTAGTACAAATAAAGAAATGATCATGTTACTAGCAATCTTTCAATTGGTAGGAATCATATCGTAATTGAAGAGAAACTTGGTGATAAAGATTAATCAACTTGTAGGAGACCAAATTGATATTCAATTTACTAAAAGGCAAGTACAATAGATATGGAAGATCATGTAGGATTCAAATAGAGAAAAATCTTGTTGGTAAGTTTACTTATAAAAGAAAGGTAAAAAGCAATATAAATCTTTGAATTTTTGACACACAAATCACAATATTAATATTTTTTACTACGATGATAATTGTATCATTCGTTCATGTAATGAATAATAAATATATCGTTCTTTTCTAAAAAACTTATATAATACATGACAATAATTATAATTGATAACAAATTTAAACTACTAATTATTTTCAATATTTAAATTGATAAATAAGAAAATAAAATTATACAAAATAACTAAAATATTTTTTTAAGAGTACTTGAAATGCGAAAAAAAAATGAAAATGATATGAAATACAATTATTAAGATTAAATTTTACATTAAAATTATTTACCTTAATTTTACATTAAAATCCTAGCACATTACTTAATTTTACCTCAAAAGGTTTTGATATATAAATGTAAACAAATATAAGCGTTTATTTATAGAGGATCTACCACTACCTGGTTGTAAGAAAGTGCCTCAGCAATTGTTTCCAGCTATGACTTTAAGCTAACTGGCAATAATGTAACAGAGGTCCCCTCAAAGTGAATATGAAAATTTGGGCAGGATTAAATGTTTTCTGCTTCAAATACATCCATTTCTATAAAGTCATATATATTGCTTTTGATGCAAAACTAATAGAACCCTAACTAGCTACCCGGGTCCAAGGCTATGGAAGGAAGAGCTAAGTCTGGCACATCGAGGATCATGACAACACTTTTCCTAAGGATATATATTGCATTGTCATGTCTGATGTCAAAGCCTATTGCCAAGGGTTATGTTATATCATATACAGTCACCACTCACAACTCGCATTCTTCATTGTTTGTTCATTATTGGACACCAATACCCACTCACAAATTTATCTCATTATTCATCTCTATGTAGTACATCACTAATAGGAGATTAATAATATTTGTATGATACAATATCTTAGATTAATACAAAGATCAGCATTCAAAAGTTTTAAAAGCACAGGTAAACTTGTTTTCTGACCTTACACTTTTTATACTTGTAATTTAGCCTATCTATAACTTTGTTTCCTTTAATTATTTCTTTTTCTAATTTTATTGTTTTCATTTTTCTAATTGTTTGTATTAAGTATCATTGATCCCATCCATTATCTAATACGTGAGGCATCGTGTTTAGAGATTAACAAAGAAAATTGCAATGTTTAAACAAAAACAAATAATAAATGTAACAAAAGCCTTTTTCTTATTTTTATTTGTAGAAATCTCCTTTTACAAATCAATAGTATATAACTCATGTTACATTGTGTCAATTATTAGATTAAATTTTAAAAAAAGAGGCTTAATTTGAAAAATAACGAGGAAAAAAAAGTGAGCAATTAAAATTAAGTGAATGGGTTATTTAGTTTAGTGAAAAAAATTACAAAACTTTATTCGTTATCGGATAGGAAAAGATAAAAATAAAGTTAATTTTTGTTCCTCTTAATCGATCACAATTAAACTTTCTCATTTTATATGAGATTTTTTTTTTCAAATATTTTGTTAAACTTTCAAAATCTATATGAAGAAACTTATTTTTTGAAATCTTTTATAAAAAAATCTATAAGAAAAGTCTCAACAAATACAAAAATTACTAGTAGGGATATGTAAAAAAATAATTTTTTTATATAAAATAAAATAAATATCTTTAATAAAAGAATACATTGTTTCTTTAATACGCAATCAGTTTCCCTCATTCCGTCCAAAGATGGACGTATTAAAAATACTTGTGTCTCACGTTATTCTTCATGTTTCCTTCCTTTTCTTAACCATATCAAATAATGGAAGAAACACATTTATTTATTTTTATTATTATTTAGTGGAATCCTTCCACTTCCTCTTATGTCACCTAGAGTCTGAAAGTTTTAAAAGTGTAACTAAATGTTTTCATAATTATTGTTAATTTCTGTTTAAGTTTTGTTTTTTCTTGTCACTGTCAACATTTTATTAAGGACGAACTTTTGTTTTGAGAATTGTGAATGACAAACTTACAAACAAAATAAGATATAACTATATTTCAAACTTCAAAACCCCAAACCTTTCGAGCCGATTCTTACGACTTTATGATTACATTCCCACCAAATAATTGTAATGACTTTTAATATGATGAATTATCGGTGTAAAGTTTGCTATATTATTGTCTAATTTAGTGTTCCCTCATTTATTAAATTTGACTTTATTAATAAGATGTCAAACTCTCGTTAAGTAGCATGTCGAACTCGTATTGCCTGTCAAAATTAATGAGAGACCTTGATGATGGCTTTTTGTCTACCTCCTATCTCACGTAAGATAATTTATTTCTCAATAAATAACAACAAAAATAAAATGGAAATAATTAAAAATTTTGCCTAGCAACATTAAATTTACATTAAATTATAATTATAATTATGTTAGGTATTCAAGTGAGTAAGTTGAGTAGGAAAGAGAAAGTTGAGCAACATATAAGAAAGAAGACCCACAAACCTAATACCTTAAGGTTTTGAGTTGAAAATGGTGTCATTCCTTTATATGGTGTGACTCAATTCTCATTGTTTAAGATCTTTCCAATGTTTCTCCCTCTCCTATAAATTATAATAATGTTAAGCAACTATTCAATTTTATTTTTTAATTCCAAATTTTAAAGGAAAAAGAAAAAAGAAAAAGCTGGAATCATCAACTAAAGATGCAAACAAGACACTGTATCCTCTGCCAATCAAAAGCAAAATCTATATCAAGCTGGAAAGTTTCGTATTCGATTTGATTAAGTGATTCATACTGTATAGCATGGAATCAATGAAATCAAGCATTAAGATTAGTGTGTGGCAAAATTTGAAGCATTCTCTAAAAGCAATAGTGAATTAGTCGACAAGGGATAATATACACACCATTTGATAACTCTAAGCAGTAGTTTTTTGTGCTTCTTGGCACTTCCGGGTTTTCCTACAACACTGCACTTTTTGTCTATATGCTTTTTGGTTTCCAGAGCTCCTTTTTCTAAAGAAAGTGTCGGTAGCATAAACATTGCCTAAAGCCTATCCTTTTTATTTTTATTGTTTTCTTTGGACACTCTTCAGATTAACCATGTGTTCAAGCACATTGTATGTATCTATCTCTATGAAAAATGCATCGGACAAACAAGATAAGATGCCTAAAAATGAGGTCACATTTTATAACACACGTGCTTTAGATATGCATGTTCTAAGAAAATACCACACTTTTAACTTAACCATACGTGACCACAATAATTGATTCTAACTACTTACGATATATAATGTGTATGGATTCATATCCAAAACCACTTTATATGTATTTTTTTAATGAAAAAAATATTTTGATATTTTCTTTTCACTCACAATTCATTACTATGCATTTTTACTATTAAAAATTATCTTTCACTAATTACTAAGTGATATCCAGTTTTATTTCAAGATATATTTTTTATATATAGTGTACTAATTTGCTTAAAAAACTGACTCTAGTTTGTGACAACAATCGCAAGTTATGATTCTCAACTTAAGAGATTTATTATGAATAAAATCATATAATCCATTTTTCAAATAAAACAAACATAGGTAACTTAAAAATAAAATGTTTAACTTAATTAGTAGATATATAAACAAAAAATAATATCTATTAATGGTTTGCCTGAGATTCATACCTTAGTTATATGGAGAGCCCCCCGAGTGGTATCAGAGCCTAAATGATAGCCAAGAAAAATATGCTTCTTTCTGAAATCTGGGTGCATTATATATTATATTTCAAAAGTGAGTAGAGAGAGAGGATTTCATAAACCATGGAACAACCTTCTACATCCAACCCTCCTATAACCCTTTCATCAAAAATCACTATTCCAGACTCCTGTAAATAGACCCTTTCTTCAAAAATCGGAAACTTGATAGAATACCAGCATATTCCAGAGGAATCTCAAATAGAACACTCCTTAACCCCTCTCCTGAGTTCGTACAATGTTTTCAGGCGAAACAGGTCAGATTTTGCATGAATCTCTTCCATAAGAAAACTGATCTCCACTCCCAGAAAAGGATGCAGAGAGTACATACAAAGCTCTCGCATGGATCAGGTAGCCTTACATGCTATCAATGCAGAACAGTACGTAGATCTGGAAATCAGTAAAGAATTGATAAAGCAGTGGAGAGCCCATGACTACGTAGCCCTCCATCTTGGAGCCGTCAGATTGATGTTGACCCTTCATGGCAGAAAAGGACTACCAGTTACAGCTAGAGTCACGCTGCTAGACTCTACATATCAAAGATATGAACAAGCTATAATAGGAACGGTTTTGACAACACTCAACGCAGGAAGTGTTGTCTTGACTATTTTCCCAAATTTCAATGTCCAACTGAAGGATCCAACCCTTCCAAATATATTCAAGGTACAAGTCCAGCTCGTAGGAGCACCACAAGATGAGGCGGCACTATCAGCCACCTTACACCACCAGATAATCTATAGGATCCAAGATCATTGCTTTGATCTTCCTGGAGAAAAAAGTTTTGAAGGAAACGCCCTCATGATCTTAGCTGCAGATGACCAGGAAACACCAACAATAGTCCAGGTTTCTAAACAGATACCAAGAGAAGAACTCAGAAGCCTTATTCCAACTGAGTGGATAAGCAACTACGAAAACTTCAAAAAGAAAGAAAAACAGATAGTAGCAATAGAAGCCACTTTCAGAATAAACTCTGTTGACGGTAGTGTCAAAACTACCTTCAAATGGAAAGAAGAAGGAGATACTAGCAATCCTCCTCCTGTTTTTCACACCATGATGATCACACTTGGAGACAGAGAAAAAAAGATTCCAATACATTCTTTCCAAAACAATGGAAAAGCCATTTTTTCTGACAAACTGAATGGACATTTTCTATGGGACATAGACTCATCCAGATGCGATCCATATTGTAATCATGATTCTGATTCAGAAGCAAATTCTGATTCTGATGAAGAGGATGATCCCAGGAAAAAGAAAAAATGTAAGCCACCACCAAAGCCAACAAGGAAAAGCGACCTTGATAATGGCCCCTGGATTGGTATCAAGAAAAAGGCAGAACCTTTGCCTATTTATGAAGAGGGACTCAAAGTCCTTAGAAAAGAGAGATATCCACCACCACCGGCGGATTCAAATCTAATCACCTGGCCACCATCAAAAAATTGCTCCAATCTGTTTCATCAGAAACAGAAAAGGCTAGAAATTTCATGCTTCATGTTTAAAGACAAAGATTTCCCCACTCTGGAAAGGAAAAGTGATCCAGAAAAAGGAATCTCTTCCAAACCATTCGTCCAATCTACAGAAATCCTTCCAGAAGGATCATACAAACCACTTAGCCAGGCAGAAGAAGTATTAAATTGGCAGACATCCAATTCTTTATCTCAAAATGGCCTTTTAAAGGTTATTGAAAGAAAAGTAGACAAGATGACAGAATCCTTTCAGTACCAACTAAATCAAATGTCAGAAAGAATCCAGAAATCTTATGCCGAAACAAGGTAAAAAATTGAAACTCTGGAAGAAGGGATGAAGGAAGTCACTGAATACAACTTCCATGAAAATGCCAGAAAGGAGAGAGAGTTACAAAAACTCAGAAGACAAGTCTCTGAGATAGAAGAATACGTCAAGAAAATTGCAAAACCTCCTCCTGAAAATACATATTCACCATTCCCTATTTCTCCACAAAAACTTCTCACACATACAGTTGTACAACATCCGGTAAAACCACCTTTCTTACCACCAATTCTTCCAGAAGAAACTACCTTTTTTGGAAGAAAAAACAAAGAAGTTATGCTGAAAAAACCCCTTGAAAAACAAGTTGCTGAGGAAAAACAACAAGAAGAAACATCATCCAAAGATGAGGTCCTTGTCATCACAAATGACAGTGACTCCAATACCTCAGAACAAATTCCATCGGAAGAAGAGGACACAGACGGAGAATATGCAGATCTGTCAAAAATATTCATGGCATCCAATGGAGGAAGTCCTAAAGCCTCTACCTCCGGATTACATGCACCAGAAATAAACACTCCACCACAGAGAACTTCGGGAACATCTTTGTTCTCACTAGATGATATTCCCCCAAAACAGTGGAGGAAAAAACTTCTTGATTTCAAAGCATGGATGGATACAAAGATGATAGATCCAGATGCTGACAGATACCGAGTCATTGAAGAATTTTGTGCCAGAATGACGGGAACTTTGAAAGAATGGTATCAAAGCATCGGAACAGTAAATCAAGATCTACTTCACATAATGGAAAGCACAGATGCAGTTATTTCAGCAATTCATTTTGAATTCCTTGAAAACATTGACACAATAAACAAAGAAATTCGAAAGGAATACTTTGAGATGAAATGTTATTCTCTAAAATTGAAAGACATAGAACGACATTATCAAAGAATGCAGCAGAGATTTTATTTGTTGAATGGATACAATGATCCGAGTCTGAAGAATACTTATGTGAGTTCACTTCCTGAAGAAGTTCAGGAATAGATGTACAGAATGTTCAACATGTAGAACAAATAAATCACACAAATGACACTCAGAGAAATTCATCAAACATGCATCGTTGCATTAGACAAGCTATGCAACCAACAAAAGTTACTTGAAGGAATCTTGAAGAATCACAAAAGGTACTCCAAGAACTGTAAGAAAAATTACTTGGAGATAAAATGCAAGAAAAAAGACTGCTCTTGCAAAGGCAAGTCCTTCCCAAAAGGAAAAAGCTTCACAAAATATTCCAAACACCGGAAGAAATTCAAAGGAAAAAGAAAGGTGAAGTTTTTCAAGAACAAATCTTTCAGAGGAAAGAAAAAAGGGACGAAATGTTTCATTTGCGGAAAGTCTGGACATTTTGCAAAAACCTGTCCAAACAAAACTGAAAAGTCTACAAGACTCATTCAGACCCTGCAAATTGAAGAAGAAGATGTAGAATCCCTGTACAGTGAACAGGACTATCCAAATGAAGAAACTGTTTTTGGCATCGATGTTTCCGGAGAAGACAGTTCAGAAAATGAAGAAACAACTACATCAAGTGATGATGAAGAATGCCAACATCATTTTCCAATCTTATCCTTTGATGAGATTACAAAAGCAGAAGAACAATCCCTCATTTCTAGTCCGCCAACTCCAAACATAGAAGTTCATATACTCCCCACAAAATATGAAGTTCCTATCAAGGCCATAACTTTTATAGATACTGGAGCATCAAGAACCATGATGAACCCAAAGATCCTTCATCCAGATTTTTGGGAACCAAAAAAATTAAGGTTCAAAGCTGCAAGTGGAAAAGTCTTCACCACAAAGTTGATGACCGAAAGAAAAATAGGAATCAAATTTTTCTTAGACTGTACAATTTACACAAAAGTCATTGGCACATATCTCCCAGGAAAAGATATCCTCATCGGCATGGACGTGTACACACAGCTCAAAGGAATGCAGTTACTCCCAAACGGAGTAAGGTACAGAAAAAACTTCAAACCTTTTAATCATTTAATGAAGATTTTCAGTCTAGCCGAAACACCTCCAGAATATGAAGAATTCAAAGAAAAGCTTTTAAGGATGTGTGTTGACAGTTATGATGGTTTCCAACATCCAAAACCACTTTGGAAAAATGAAGAATTCTTTGTTCAATTACCATTCAAATTGAATGAAGACATTAATCCAACAAAAGCTGTTCATTCTGGAATGACCCCAAGTGACAGAAAAGCCGCGTTTGAAGAATGCCAAAAGCTTTTAAAACAAGGGCTCATTGAACCAACAAATTCTGACTGGGCATGCCTAGTCTTCTATGTTGAAAAAAGATCAGAAGAAGTTAGAGGGAAAAAGAGGTTAGTCATTGACTATAGACCTTTAAATCTCTTCTTAAGAGATGACAAATTTCCTCTTCCAAAGATATACACTCTCTATTCGTATATCACAAATGCTTTCATTTTTTCAAAATTCGACATGAAGTCAGGATTTTGGCAACTTGGGCTAGACCCAAAAGACAGGCCCAAGACTGCTTTCTGTATACCAAATGCCCATTTCCAATGGACTGTCCTACCCTTTGGCTTGAAAGTAGCACCTTCACTATTTCAAAAAGCCATGACCAGAATTTTCGAACCCATATTGTCCTCTTCACTCATTTACATAAATGACATTCTCTTGTTCTCCCCGGATGAAAAAAGTCATAAAGAACTGCTAGAAAAGTTTTACCAAATATGCCATCAGTTTGGCCTTATGCTCTCATCCCAAAAGTCTCAAATAGGAACCACAGAGATAGAATTCCTTGGAATGAAGTTCTCTCGAGGAAGGTATTCCCCTCAACCACATCTTGTAGAAGAATTACCAAAATTCTCTGAAAAGAATTTCACGATAAAACAAATTCAACAGTTCCTTGGAATCCTGAACTATATCCGAGACTTTATCCCCAACATTTCTCATCATACTTCGAAACTCTCGAAGATGTTAAAGAAAAAATGCACCACCATGGGGACCTGAGCAAACTGAAGCAGTGAAAAAACTGAAGGAGATTGCAAAAAATCCTTCACCATTAAAAATTCCAGGTGAAGGAAAAAGAATCCTTCAAACAGATGCCAGTGATCATTATTGGGAAGCAATACTGATTGAAGAAGTAGAAGGATAAAAATTCTACTGTGGACATGCTAGCGGTCAATTCAAGCCAGCTGAAGCCCATTACCACACAACTTACAAGGAAACCCTTGCAGTGAAATATGGAATTCAGAAATTTGATTTTCATCTCAGAGGACATGTCTTTGAGGTACATTTAGACAACTCTTCATTTCCAAAAATGCTCGAGTTAAAAAACAAAATCCCTCCAAGTCCTCAAATCCTTAGGTTGAAAGAATGGTTTTCCCGATATGACTTTATAGTCAAACACATTAAGGGAAATAAAAATGTCATCCCTGATTTCCTATCCAGACCAAAAGAGAGTCCAACCAATCAACAAAATTCACTTAAAGAAAAGACACTCTCGATAACCATTTTTTCTGATACTCATGAATATCCATTGATCATGATGAATGAGCCTTCCTCATCGCACCAAAACCTCCATGAATTCCCACCTGAACTAACCAGGATTCAACCAATCACACCCACTACCATAAAGTCTTTTGCACAATCACATATGTTCCATTACCTTGCTACAACCATCCAAGATCACCAGATTAAACCAAAACCCACCTGGTTTAACCCTTCTACACCATACCTAAATATCTTCCCAATTTTAATGGATAAAATATTCACAGAGACCGACATGTTGTACTTATGGTGTGTCACAACACTATTTAAGTATCCAATAATATTTCCCACTCTCAAGATGATTAGATATCTGGCAGAAGGTTATACTCAGAATATTATACTCTGGAAATTCCTTTCATGGTTTTCCCCTATAACTTGGTGGAAGGAACAAATCCATAGAGAGATATCCAAGTTCAATGTCTGGAAATTACAAAAAGAAGAAGCCAACCAGTTTGTTTCCATCTTTACTATCCACAGACCCTATTTCAGACATCCAAATGGACATCTGTACACACAAAATCAAGCTCTGTCATATACCACCTTTCCAAATTTGAAAATTTTCATGAAACCAAAAAACCCTCCATTTTGGAAGGAAGAACTGACAATTCATCTTCATGAAATAAATGGGTTTAAGATCACTCAGGATCCAGTATCATCCAGCTGTAACAAATTGAAGAACCTTGATCTCATATGTTTACCAGACTGGGAAGTTCCTCCAGATGTTTGGAATGAAGAAATAAAAAAAGTTCACTTAACAGAATTCCCTCCAAACAACACACCCATTTCAGAATCAAATTTGCTTTGGCAAAACTGGCAAAAAGACAATCCAGCCACAGATGAGAAGACAGAAGATCATTATCCAGTAGACCATGTTATCTGGCAAGATTCTCAGGACCCATGGCCTGACTCCCGTACATGGCCTCCCTGGCCTACCCCCTCAAAAGAAGAATCAGCTGAGTCAGAATGAGATTCGTTCTCATCCAAAAGGCATCAAAGGACAGACAAAAATCACTGTAGAAAAAGAATAAAGCGTCCTTGTAAAATATTGTTTAAGCTTTATGTCTTTCATGATGTCTTTTCTGTAATAAGTGTGTATCAGATGTATTATTACTCTTTTGTTTGTTTATGAACTCCCTTGGCTATATAAGGGGTTCTAGTGTGTATGTAAAAAAACAGAAGTGAAGTTATCCGACAAGAAGAACCAGTTTCTTACATTATGAGTCTCTAAACTCTTTTCTCTCCTCTCTCTCGAAAGCTTTAGTTCTATACATATAATGCATCAAGACTGAAAGGAAGAGTTATCTCAAAGTGTTGTATATAGGCTGGAATACCCGAGGTCGCGAGCTACTGGCTCAAAGAAAGGACTGTTGAAAGATCGAAAGATCGTTCAGTTTCTTAGTACCTTTGGTTTAACAACGCCACATACAAAACACTAGGTATGGCATTTTTAGACATTGTGTATGCTCTACACTTGCCTCTCACGAGGATCATGTGTATCAAAAACATGTCTGAATCAGTTTCACTGGGACCTTCTTTCCTTTTATGTGTATTATTCATGGTAAGGGTGTGAAAAAGTAGGCAAGTGGCCGAAGAAGTAACACAAGAATACTATGAATAATATATATAATTGGAGAGCCCCCGAGATCTTCAAATAATATATATATATATATATATATA
>Ga0209700_104556_pt1 | contig 24770 bp, 20 predicted proteins | sample SiratroredBW_FD_187528 | JGI IMG/M metagenome (GOLD analysis project Ga0209700, IMG submission 187528) | Root nodule microbial communities of legume samples collected from California, USA - Siratro red BW (SPAdes) (version 2) | ecosystem: Host-associated > Plants > Roots > Nodule | place: USA...
ATATATATATATATATATATATATATAGATATATATATATATATATATATATATATATATATATATAAAGTATACGTTTTTTAATATATAGATATGATCTATATAATTATTACGCTTATTTCTTTTCTATAATATAATATGAGTAATATAAAGTTCAATAAATTTCGAATAATGAATACGATGATATGCTACCATTTTATAATCTACCTCAATAATTACTAAATATAATTGAAGTTGAGCAAGAAAAATAAAGATTGAAGAATGACATAAGTTCACCATCTCGAACTGTCACTGAAGCTTGACTACAACTTGTTCTATATAGATTTGCTACCTTACATTTAAAAGACATTTCTGTTTAGAAAGTTCCTCTCATGAGTTATTTTTAAATAGTCATAGGAAGGTTTCTTATGAACAGAACAAAAGTAAAATAAAGTATTTTTTTATGTATTGAAATTAATTTTGTTATCTCAGTCTTTAGAGAATGCAAAAATTTACTTCTAAATGAAATGAATTCTATGCCAAAAAGACTTAATTTAATTTGTTTCACTCTCTTATTTTCCTGTACATTCATGTCTCAAAATAAAACCCAACTCTCATGTCTGCGACAATCTCACATGAATTTATCTTCATAATGAGAAGTACCAACATTCGTCTAAGACTAAATAATGTCGAATAAACTAAACTACCCATATGTACTCTCGTATGATCTAGGATGAAACTCTAGCCATTTGTGTTGCAACCAGCCACTTTGCTTTTCAGTACCTTGGATTTTAAATACTAAAATAATCATCAGAGAGAGAAAGCCATCCATTTCAAGCAGTATAATAATAAACAAACTCTATGCAGCAGAGTACATACAATAGATTAGACACATGCCTCCCCCCTCTATCCCTTCGCCACGTTCACGGGAAAACATTATTGGAACCCACAAAGGTGTACACTGCGCACCCCACCCCACCACCCTCTCTCCCCTGAAAAAAAAAAAAAAAAGCTTCAAACTTTACACCACCCCACCTCAAAATCTCAGGATCAGACCCCGTTTTGCTGAAATTTAACTCCTTTCTCGCAGACCCATTGGGTTTTTGGTTCGGGTGACCGTTACTCCGGGAACTAAAGTTGAACTTTTTTTCGTAGTTGGATTCTTTGGGTTTAGCTTGTTCTCATGTTTATGGCGATTGGCCTTCTTCTTTGGCTGTTACTGGCTAAGGGTCTTGCCTTGGAGGGCTCTGTGGGGGTCACATTTTCTTCTAGGTTCGTTCACCGCTTCTCTGAAGAGGCTAAGGCTCATCTGGCTTCTAGGGGCAACGGTTCTGCGCTTCAATCGTGGCCTAAGAGGAACAGCTCTGAGTATTTCAGGTTGCTTCTTAGAAGTGACGTGACACGGCAGAGGATGAGGCTTGGTTCGCAGTTTGAAACTCTTTACCCTTCCGAAGGTGGCCAGACCTTCAACTTTGGCAATGCGCTTTTTTGGTATGTCTGGGAAAGTTCTCAGGAAAATAAAGTTTGAGTCTTTTGTTCCATACTTTGTGATTCTTGCGTGATCCTATGAAGGTCTGCAGTGCTATGCTAACTTTAAGTTAACAAGCTTCGTTTCATTGTTATGGTTGAACTATTCGTTTGTTAGATGAAGTTGTCCTCATTTTAAGTTTTAGTCTTTACTCGAGAAAACGGCAAAGCTGTGAGTTGTAGTCATTGCTAACACCAGAGAACAATTTCCGGAGGTGTAAAATCGTTACAGAAGACTCTTTAGGGACTAAAACTTAAAATGGAGTTAACTATAACGATCTAATTCATGATTTAACTTACTTTTTTTTGAAGAGCTCTGCAAATTATAATGACATCCCTGTGTATTTTTTTTAAAGGGTTCTTTTGTTTAGAGTACACACACAATAGCTCTGGCTTTTCTGTAATGTTGACAGTGACCCCTTACAGGGCTACATGGTGTGATGTATTTTACTTGGGTATTGGGGGTGGAGAAATCATGTATTTCACACTATTATGTAAGTTAACTTAGGGGTTAAAAGGAGAGAAACATCAGGAACTGCAGATGTGATTGTGTGATTTGCTCTTTCTTTTTATTTAAAATGTGAAACTTTGGTTGATATTCACTGACCTTTTACTAGTACTTTGAGTTGTTATTGAGGTGCTAGCTCAGGGTTAAATTAGAAATGGTTTAATGTGATGAACTTTCTGCTGGAAATCAAAGTGGCTACTTGTGTTATTTTTGGTTAAATGAATAAAAATAGGACATGAAAGGGAGTTTGGCAATGGTGTGACAAACCTATTCATTGTTGGATTTCAGGTTGCACTATGCATGGATCGACATAGGGACTCCAAACGTTTCATTTCTACTTGCATTGGATGTTGGAAGTGACATGCTTTGGGTTCCCTGTGACTGCGTTGAATGTGCTTCCTTGTCTGCTGGTAATTACAATGTGTTGGTAGGTCTCTGATATGACTTCCATTTGCCTTTATTTCTTTTAATACTTTTTCATCTCTCAATCATTTTGTCTTGTAGTTGCTATAATGAACTTCCTGTTTGCTCCATTTAGCTTTTAAAGTCTTTTGTTCGTGTTGAAATATTCATTTCGTGAATCATTCGTCTTGTAAGCATATAGTATTCTTCTGTAAGGAGCCCTTTTGTGGCCTTATGGACTCAGGTGAAGTAGAGAGGGTTGAGGCCTATGGTAGGGGATAACAGAAGAAGCCCATTCTATCTTTATCCTAGTACAAGTATCTGTGCTATGTTCTGTGGCACTGCTTCCATGTTTCTTAGCTATCTGTTAATAACATTAATCCTGAAAGAGCAGGCAATTCTTTTATGAGTAAATAATAATATACTTTGAGTTCATATTTGGACTTCTACAACAGTTCTCCCAAATGAAGTAAGAAATTTAGCTGTTAATTTCAATGATTGATTGGCAGATGCTCCCTTTTATATGGGGGCATCTCTGATGCAGGACAGGGATCTGAATCAATATAGACCATCATTATCCAACACCAGTAGACATCTACCTTGTGGTCATAAGTTGTGTGGTCAACAACCCTTTTGCAAAGGCTCTAAGGATCCTTGCCCTTATAGTGTTAAGTATGCCTCATATAATACCACAAGTTCTGGATTCTTATTTGAAGACAAACTACATTTGACATCTGATGGAAGACATGCCCTACAAAATTCTGTGCAAGCCTCTATCATTTTAGGGTACGTTTACAACTGTTTAAAAGTTTTGTACTGTTTTGTTCTTTGAGGTTTGATGCGTCGGGCAAGATTATAAGCTGCAAGTTTGACTTGGGTCAGTGCTATTGAAAATTGATTTGTATAAATGCAGTTGTGGAAGGAAACAAACTGGTCTGTATTTAGAAGGAGCTGGTCCTGATGGTGTTCTAGGGCTAGGACCTGGAAACATTTCAGTTCCGAGTTTACTGGCAAAGGCGGGACTTACTCGGAATTCTTTTTCAATTTGTCTCGATGAGAATGAATCTGGGAGAATTATCTTTGGTGATCAGGGTCATGTCACCCAACATTCTACACCATTCTTGCCCATAAATGGGGACTTGTATGTATTGTATTTAATCCCTGGAACTGGTGCTTAATTTAAATGCCATTTGTGTTGCATGCTAATTGTTTGAGTTGTTGCAGTACTGCCTATGTGGTTGGAGCAGAGAGCTTTTGTGTTGGGAGCTTATGTCTCAAGGAAACTTGGTTTCAACTACTTATTGACAGTGGATCTTCTTTCACATATCTTCCCAATGAAGTTTATCAAAAAGTTGTGATGGAGGTAATTCCTTTTACCATAAATCTAGTCGTGTATGGTCATGCATAAATCGTGCTAAAAGTAATCTTCAATTAATACAGTTTGACAAACAAGTAAACGCAACAAGGATTATTCTCCCAGACATGTCATGGAATTACTGCTATAAAGCCAGGTTAGTTACTAAATAATTAGGCATTTAGGTGTACTACCATCTATGTTTCACTGTAACCAATGGCTTTTTCCATGTGACAGTTCACAGGAGTTGATTAACATTCCCCCATTGAAACTCACTTTCTCTAGGAATCAAACTTTATTATTTCAAAATCCTATTTTTATTATTCCCAGTGAGGTAAGCTAAACCTTCAATTCCCTCTTCTCTCTTCTGGGAGTGTGTTGATTTGGTTGAAATTGAGTTAATTTTTAGATATGGATAAAAAATGTGATGTACAAAAAATAACCTTCCATGTGTATCTTGGGCAGTGACAATTTTGTCTTTTGATGAGTAGTACTTTGGTGTCTTGAGATTGCCATTGACAGAAAACGAATCTCTATGTGATGAGGCTGAGTTTGGATGTAGTTTAAAATAATCTCAGAAATGTGGTTCTTTGAGTTGAGTACAGTTCCATGCTTTACTGAATTCTCAAGAAAAATCAACCCAAAACAAAACCACCTTTCAAAGATTCCTAAACTGCTTAAAAATTTAAGATGGAAGTTGAATTTCGGAGCCAATAATTACAGTGTAGAATCCATTAAGAGAGTTGAAGACGCATGGAGAAAGTGATTTGAATGATCTGATATTATATAAACATTGCTCATTTATGAATCAAAATGTTAATACTTGATGTAACCAGCATGTTATGGTATCAAAAATTGACTTCCAAAGTCCAACATGTTGTATAGAAATTGAAGTGAATTCTGGAATCATTTTATGTTAAACTCTTTATGATTTCTTCTGATTGTTAGAGGAGAAAACTGTTGTTGTGGTGCTGAACAAGTGAACATGATATCATACGAATAATTTCTCAAGCATTCATTGTAAAATTTCTTCTCTGATCAACCAGGATGTTTTTGTAGCTTATAATTCTAAATTTATTAATTTTCCTTGCAGAAAGTCTTGTCTCTCCTCCTTAAATAATCTATCTTGGCTATAATAATTTTGGTAAAATACAAACTTCTGGTGCAGGAACCGGAATACACCCTCTTTTGTTTGCCCTTAACTCCTACTGATGATGACTATGCTACCCTTGGACGTGAGTAGTTATATTAGTTATTTTGATCATATGTTTGCATGAACATACACCCTTATGCTGGTTGACATTCTTTCATTTGACACTTTTGTTTCAGAGAACTACCTGATGGGTTATCGCTTGGTCTTTGATAGGGAGAATCTGCGGTTTGGTTGGTCTAGATGGAATTGTGAGTATTTCCTAACCTATAATTTTCCCGAATCTTACTGAAAAATATCTTCTGCTTGTTCAATTTGGATTATCTTTTACTGGTAATCTCTTTGCCAACATAACTACAACATGTTGTCTAACTTGTGAGTTTTTTTATTTTGATAAATTTATCTGTAAAGACTTACATGGAAATCAAATAAGAAGAGTTAAAGTGCATAACATGAAGAAGCAAATAAGTCTTCATGGAAGAAGTTATTTAAACAAGATCTTGGAAAGGTCTTTTCATTTTGCTTTTAAAATATCAGTCCCTAATACAATTACTTTAATCTCTATTCTTTCAAAATCGTTTCCAAGGCACCATTTTTCTAGCATATGAAGTTGTACTTTATGCTAATCACTCAGAATTTGCAGGCCAAGATAAAGCAAGTTTGACATCACCTTCCAATGCTGGATCACCAAACCCTTTACCAGCAAATCAGCAGCAGAGTGTCCCTAATGCTCGTGCTGTACCACCTGCCATTGCTGGCCACGCCTCCCCAAAACCCTCTGCAGCCACAGCTGGAGTCACCTCTAGATATTCCATAGTTTCATTGTTACTGATATGCCACCTTTGGCTTTGGTTATGTTAAAGTCTAAATCTAATTTGCTTGTAAATTTTCCTCCTGACCAGACTCAACTTTTATGGGGTTTACTTTTTCAATTTTGTAGGTGGTTGTATCTATTGGGTATAGTGAGGAACTTTTATTTATTTTGGTAAATTCTTTCAGTTGTAGCCTTTTTTTGTTCCCTTTCCTCTGAATCATTTATTTATTTTTTTCTGCTAGTACACTTCCCAACTTCTCTTAGAGCTGTCCTTATGCCAATTCTAGGAATGGTAATTTAATTGAAGTGAACCAAACTGGGAGTATTAAACTTAATTTCATAAAAAAATAATTATTTCAAAGAATTGAATTAATGTAAGTTAGTTTATAAATCTTGCATTGTTCTTAAATAATACACCTGTTTATACTGGGTTAAACTAAACTGTAGTAATTGTAATGACAGAATTTTTAAACTTAATCTGTTAGTGACCTTAGATGCTATAAAGAAAAAAGAAAAGTGTTCTTAGAGCTTGCAGAGATGTTTTGTAGAAGAAATTCACGTTTGAGAATCATAATTTTTAAACTAATTAGACATTTCTTAAGAATCATTACACTCTTAATATATGTAACAAAAAAGAATTACACTAAAGAATGGCTTTAACATAGATTACCTTTTGAAATGTTTATACATAATGGTTAGGCATTTACAAAATTTCACAATAAATTATGTTAGTTTTTTTTATAATTGTGTTAAATGAATTAATAAATATAGTGTGATATTTCTATCAAAAATAGATAACATTAAGGAGAAACAATTTTACGGAAAATATAGGTATTTTTCTTTTCGGGAAACAATATATTTTTTTGGAAATGTTACTTTTAAATAATAAACCTAACACGGTACTTTAGTAATAGATTTGTTTAAACGTTACTCTATCTTAATTTTCTAAGAAAGAAAAAACATTAACTGTGATTTTTTAATAAATTTGGAACTTATCCTTTATTATTCATTAGAATATATCAAAAATAACAAATCATTTATGATTTTTATTTATTATTTAATAAATTTAATTTATAATTTTATTTTTTAATAATTTTTCTTTATCAACAATGAGCAAAATGTTATGAAAATTGTGGTAAAAAAGTTTGATGTTAACGGTTCTTATTTTTTCAATCCCTCTCTACCAAGGGGCCTAATCGTTTTCTTCTGCACAAAATGAGCACAAGTTGGGAGAAAGAGTGAAGCATGAAGAAGGTCAAAACAATTGTTTCAATCTCTTTGATCGCGCTACTTTGTTTGCACGAACTCGTTCTCGTATCTTCGTCACCTTTCTTATACGCAAGCCAGGTAATGGCGCATGCCTTTGCATTGGACTTTGAATGCGATGTATAATTTCTTATACGCATTCGTTTACTTGAGACAAGCAAGATATTGTAGATGTTGAAATTGCGTTAAAACAATTAACCTAACTACGAAGCATTTCGAGGTTGGGATATGGAAATTGGAATAGTGAGTTTTTAGGGTTCAAGTTGATTGTGTTGAGCTACGAAGGATTTGGAGGTCACAAATAGTTCAAGTGCTAGATTATAAGTTTTTTGGTTGACATAATTAGAATCTTTGCTTGAGTCTATATTTCTTTTAGCCATGATTTGAGAAGTTAATTCGCGTTTTCTTTTATCTTTTGCTCCAGGTCTATGAGGAATCTTCTGGTGGAAGGTATTCGAATGGATTCGCAATTTATTTATTGTTAATTAACACTTCATCATCCAAATATGTCGATGGTTTACTTTACTTTGATGTTTAGTTTTTGTCAATTACGGACGCATTTTGCTTCCTAGCTACTGATAAATATACTGAAGTTATGTTCTTCTTTATACTTTAGTTTGTCTCTCATGATTCAGTCTCGTGCATGACTCAGTTGTGTTTTCAATGTAGAAAACATAAACAGGACCAGGAACAGGGACAGCAACATGCTCAAGAATTGCATTGCTCCAGGGAGAGAAGTAGGGCAGCTCGGAAAGTGATAGAAGAGGTATGAAAATTCCTTTGGCAATCATTATGAATTTACGACATTGCAGTATTTACTGTTATCTAAATTTTTAATAAGATCCATGAGCATTGTTAAAAAAATGTTAATAAGAATTTGGAAACACTTAGTTTCAATGTATCAGGTAAACATAGTAATTAGGAAATTTGTTACTTTTGTATTTATTATACTCATAAATATCAAATCCATAGTTTAAACTGATATTCAGGACATGCTTCTCTTTTTCTCTCTGAACAGATATGCTCCTTGTATGTTTTTGTAGTATTTGACACCATTTCTGGAACGAGAAAACTACCAGCTTTCTACTAAATGCAGACTTCACCCTGAAAATGATATATTTAGCGATCAGGAAGAGCATAAAATTTTCATAGATAGTCATGAATGGCGGTGTGGATATTGCAAAAAAAGCTTTCGGGAAGAGAAATTTCTCGATCAGCATTTTGATAACAGACACTACAATCTTCTGAATCTGGTATGCCAATTTTAATTCCTTTATCATTGTGCTTGGAGGATATATAATGCACAGTGCAAGCTTTTAATCTTTTAATTTTATCTATTATTTGATGATTTTGAAGTTCATAATTGCCCCAGTCATACTCACCTGTTTTTGCACATAGAGCTTACATACTTGTGTCAATATTTGCCTCTGTTGTGATCTGAAGGTGTACTTAACTGTATCATTTTTTGTTGTCTTTCATTCCTTGTTCAAATTGTAACTTTTTGTTATTTCTCACTACCTGATGAGGTCAATCTCCAAGATATACTAATATAGTTATACCATAACGCATGAAGTTATCTGATTTGTTCACTCAGTTTATCCCCCGTATTATGGATGACTGGAAGGAGGATGGGGGTTGTTTGGTGGCAGGACCACACACTCTTCCTCCCTCAACTCCTCAGCAAGTTTCCTTAAATAGATATCATTTAATGTTTTACCTCAAGAATAAGTTAATTTATTTGATGGCTACCATGAGGGGATACACAGTCTTCTACTGAGTATTTCTTACTTTATGATCATTTAAGTCATTTCAGTATTGGATGTGGAACCAGTGGACACAGAATTGGTCTTTTATGGGAGTTTCAATGAGTTTTTGAATCTTACACCAATTTTACTTGCAATTTTTTTTTTATGCTTTATTATTTATTAGAAAATGTTGTTTCCATTGGTTGGCTATTTAATGCAGAGTCATGGTAAATGCTTGGCTGATTTATGTGGGGCGATGCATTGTGATGCTGTGATGAATTTCAGATCCTCCAGAAGCAAGTGCAATCCGGCAGCTGCTGCAAGAAATCGTCATCTATGTGAGGTTGCTTTCATTTTGTTTTATTTCTTTCACTGTTCATCGTATTGTCAGCTATTCACCTAATCCATATGCGCTCTTTACTCAGAGTCTTGCTGACAGTTGTTTTCCTATAAGTGAGGGTCCATCGGCAGGTCGCCTTCATGGTATACTTCTATTTTTTTTTTTTTTTTTTTTTTGTTTTTTTCCTTTTTTTTTCTTTTTTTTTTTTTTTTTTGTAGTTTTCTCCATCTTGTTCCATTATTATGTTTCTTGTCAATTTCCCCCGCTTAGTTTAATTATATTGTGCTCTTTGGTGATTTATTTCTTACCCAATTTCCTGATACACTGGTAGAATTGTTTCTGCACCAATTTTGTGATGCTCACACTTGCTCAGGAAAACATAAACCTTTCTCTCGAGGAGGCAAGGTAAAGCCTGATTCATTGGGATATTCAATACTGCTTTGATTAGAAATCTGTCATTGCTAACTCTATTGGTATATGGAAATCTATACTTCCATTCAGATCATCTATGTTGTGATGTTCTTGGCCTAATTGGCAAAGTCCCTCTGTAAAAAGAAAAGGCCTTGTTGACATTAGGTTAATGCTTTTACATTTTTTGCTGGCTCAAATTAGACTTTAATGTCAAAACTTGCAGTCACAGTACCTTTCCCTTTCTATTGGAAAGGTTTTAAAACTTTTAAGCGTTAGATTTTTGTCTTTTCAATTCTTTATGCCATAATTTCTTAAAACTTATACTTTATAACTAATTTATTATGATAGTTAATACTTGTCAATAAAGCTGTTATATGTCAATCTTGATATTTTGCCACTGCAGGATCAAAGTAGTTTCTTCCGCCTGGCTGCTGGAGCATTGATCTTGGTGCTACTTCCTGTGTTCTATCTTTTTCTTTATTTGGTACAAAGGTACTATTTCTATATTTAAATGTGATTTAATCAAATAATGGTTTTACTCCACAATTTCTTAATGCTATTTTGCATGTTGTAGTGATGTGAAGAGTAGAACCCAGGATCTTCGTCGCATTTCGAAAGCTGGATGGAAAACAAAACCATCATGATTGGTAATTATTTATCTCTTTTAGATGGGCATGCCTTGGTAATTAAGTGGCAGAATGGGATTCAATGACAGCAAAATTGCCATTGATTAATATGTGGGTCTTTTGGAATAGATGGATACGTTTCTTGGAGACAGAATAATTTTGTTTGTCATTGCCATTAAATTGCAGCGCATACATATTATTGTCTTCAAATGTTTTGCAATGCCAATTTCAGTGACAAATATTAATCCATCTGTAGTTCTGTCTAATGTAGTTTGTGACAAGACATCAATTTCAGACTAAAAATGTCTCTAATTTTGTTTTTTCTAGTAGTATGATGCTAATGTTGTTTGTTTATATTTTGGTCTTGAGAAGTGATTTGCTCGAGGGCTAGCAAAAAGCGTAAATTTTGGGGTGTGATAAACCTGTAATAGTGAGCTATAGTTATGTAAAACTAGACACTAAATAGTGTATATATATTGTATATATTTGGAAATCATATATAAAGTTGTTAGAATTTCATGATTTTAGCATGTGGCCGACATATTTGTGTGTATTAGTAAAGTTTTCTGGTAAAAAATTCTTGAAATATTTATTCTTTTTTCGGTCTTGACTGTAGGGCCACTACGAGAGACTAATTGGGATGAATTGAAGAATCTGTTATTTGTTTGGTTTAGAGCACAAGTACACAAGATATAGAAGCCATTCAAACCGCTAATGGTGTCTTGTACTCAGTTCCACAGTGTTATCTTCATGTTATAAATTGAAGACGTCAGTGCTCATTTGAATACTCAGCAGCGCATTTAAACGTTCCATGCTATCGTGATAAGATGTAGCCGCTGATTTCTGTGCATTTAAATGTCGTCCAACGGGCGTTTTAAATGTACTCAGTTCACTTAGATTGGTACAAAACAATGCTCCCAACTTTGTAGACTTTTCACAGCTAAAGTACTATGTAACATACGAAACAGTTGCTATTCTCTACTTCGGGAGTTCAGGTTTGTGCATATCAAACTTAAAAAAAATCAGGGGCCAATTTCATGATTGCTAATAGATATCACGTCTTTATCGTCTCATGAATTGATTTTTGATTTGTTTCAAATGTATCACTAAATTCGTAGCTTGGGGAAAGTGGAATGATTGGTTCCTCTTATTTAATTAGATATTCTTATGTAGGTGTCCTTATTCTTTCTTTTCTTGACCTATTACTTTCACTTAGCCAGAAGAACTGTACTCACATCTCACTACTTGACTGACTAATCATGTTGATTGTCTAGCCAAGTCAGCTTTAACAACTGGTTTAATTTTCATATATTTTTCCTCTCAATGCCTCAAGTCTCCAGTTCTATTATGAATCCATTTTTTTCCTTACCAAGGTATTGCTTACTTTGATAATTATGGGAAAACAGACACTGCAAATCTTCACTTCAATCATAGGAAGCAGAGGACTGGATTTGGATACCATAAGGCACGTACAACACCACAGTAAGCTGTCATCATATTCATTTCTCTCGTGCTTTGATTATTTCATGTTAATTGTTTTTTTATCATTCAATTGAGGGGATTTTTTTCCGTTCATAATGCTATTCTTGGACTAACCTTAAAATTGAAATTAGATTCAATCTTTTAATTGGAAACTTGGTTATTGAGTTGAATATTAAGGAATTTTACCATAGTTGTTGATGTTCCAATAATAAAGCTTAATAATTGAGACCTTATGGAATTCTCATGCTTATATTAGTGAAGGAATTGATTGAGCCTAAAAGCAAACCTTTGATCTTTAATTTGTCGGTAATTTCTTGGATTAAGAGGTAAGTTAAATGTTTTTAGACGAGAATATGGAGAAAGCTAATCCTAGCTTTTAATCGTTGTTGTCACTTCAGTTACGATCATTGTGATTTGTGGTGCTGTGTTATATTTTTGTAAATTCTGAGGAATAATTCAATTTAGTATCCTTTTACCCAGTTATCGGTTGAAATAGTAATAAACTAATGATTTGGTACTTCGATCAAATCCTCGAAGGAATGACGCTTTATAATTTTTATTTTATACTTAACACGAATATTTAACATTCGATACACTTTTGGTAGAGTTTTTATCTCATTGTTTTAAACTTATATGATACTGTTTTCAATTGAATTCGGAACTAAGATTAAATATTCAACAAAAAATACTAGATTTTGTGAATTTTTTATTCATATAGCAATTATTAATATTTTCAATTTGATGGCAAGAAAATATAGAGTAACTTAAATTTATTAGAATAAACAACTTCTATAAAACAAACTCATTATGAGAAATAGACTTTTTCACATTTATGTTGATAAAAACTTCCGTTGTTTGTTGAACATGAAGACAAAATTTAGCACATTTTTGGATTAAGAGAAATAAAAGCATGGATTTAAAACGATAATGCTTAAAATGGCTTGTAAAAAATATTAGTAATTTGGAAATTAAAATTGTTTACTTTTCAAAAATATCTTTAAGTTGACAAGTGGAAAGTGCAAATGAGTGTTGATCACAATTCAATCAATAATAACACTAGATTCCAACACGTAAATCATGCAAGAAACAAAAGCAAGGAAAAAGTAATTTATCAAAGACATAAGAAAGATTTGAATAACTTATATAATAATTTATTGGATAAAAAAATTATTACTAGTTCAGAAGTTATAATACTGAATTATGTATAATTCTTTTTAATTAAGAGTGTAACAGTTTAAATATTAACATTCATTTGACTTGATTTACCATTTTCTCTTTAATAATTGTCTTACTAAGAACAATAACAATTAATGTTATTTGCCAGAGTAAGCAAATAGGATCATGGCCAAATTGTTCGAAGGCGTCTCGGGAAGTCGGCCAAGCGTTATCTCTTAAGGTGATAAGAGTCGGTTACTATTGACTGACTGTCAAAGAAGATATCCAAAGGTATTCTTGAATTTGTGACCAATGTTAAAGATATGGGGATTGGATACATGTTCCTGCAGAAGAGTTGCACTTGATTGTTAGCCTGTGGCCTTTCCACACTTGGGGGATAAATATTCTTGGCCCATTCCCATTAGCAACGAGGTAGTTGAAATTTCTGATAGTAATAATGGAGTACTTTACCAAGTGGATAGAATTAGAACCTGTAGCCTAGCAGCAAAGGTCCATCATTTTGTGTGGAAAAATATTATTTGTCGTTTCGGTGTGTCGAGAGTGTTAATACCAGACAATGGAACATAGTTTGCGAGTAAGTAGTTGAGAGAGATGTGTCAGGAGTTGAAGATTAAGCGAGTGTTTTCACCTATTGAACATCCACAAACTAAGTACTAAGCAAAAACAACAAACCGAGTTATCTTACGAGGTAAAAAAGGAGGTTACATGTAGCCAAAGGGGGCTAGGCTGATGAAGTCCACCGGGTATTTCTTTCTTATCACACCACGCCACAGTCCGCAACGAGAGGGAAACTCTATTCATTTTGGTGTGTGGGACAAATGTCTTGATTCCAGTAGAGACAGTAGAACCAACATACCGAGTGATCAACTTTTCATCGAGAGTGTTAGATGACATTGGGCGAGCAGATCTTGACTTACTGGAGGAGGTCAGAGAATGTGTCTGGATCAAAAGCAAGGCATTGAAGTGGCGACTAGAGATGAAACACAAGAGTAAGGTCTCTCCTAGGTAGTTCAAGGAGGCTGGTCTGGTGATGCAAAGGTGCAGATGATAAGATTGCATAATAAATTGGCGACAAAATGGAGCAGGCCATATCACATAAGGGAAGTTGTTGGTAATGGAGAGTATCGTCTGAAAACATTGGATGGAGAGTTTATTCCTCAGACTTGGAAGGTGGCAAGTCTAAAGTTCTCTTTCAACTAGTAAACTCTTTCACAGGGCGACACGTTTTTCCCTTGATTTTTAATTATATTTTCTCAAGGGTTTTTAATGAGGTCGCGTTTATTCAATAATAATATAAACTTGTGTTCCTCACGTAAAAGCTTTCATGTGCTAATATTTTATGCTTTGTTAAATTTGTTGTTATGCAGCGACTTCTGAAAGGTGAGCCCATAAACTCGGCTACTGAAAGAGTGTAACCCTTGACCAACTGTCGAAAGGTGAGTCTATAAATTCGACTGTCGAAAGGTGAGTTTATAGATCTGGCTGTCGAAAGGTGATTTTATAAATTTGGTTGCCGAAAGGTGGGTATATAAATCTGGCTGCCGAAAAGTGAGTGTATAAATTCGACTATCGAAAGGTGAGTCTATAAATTTAGCTGTTAGAAGGTGAGTCTATCAATCTAGCTGCCGAAAGGTGAGTCTATAAATTTAACTGCCGAAAAGTGAGTCCATAAACTCGAAAGGTGTGCCCACAAATTTGGTTTCCGAAAATGTGTTAATCGACTGTCGAAACATAAATCAAAGGGCTAGAATTCTGGTCTGGAATATGTTGGAAGAAAAATTATAAATACAAGATTGGTAAAAAGGAAAAATAACTTATATTTGCGTTAGCCAAGAGCGATAAAAAACCTCAACAGCTAAAAAAGGTGTAAAAGAAGATATGAGAAAGTCAAATACTAATTCCTTACTCTTCTTGTGACACACAATATACCTTTGTTAGTCTTACAAGGACTAACCTCCCTCTAACTCTTGAAAATAATCATCTCCTTCTACTAAAAAAGACAAAATTATCATTCATAATACAAAAATTATGATTGATTTCTTGGATATTACCTTTAAAGTTTACAACATAAATCTAATAAGTTTCTTTTTGATGATTTTAAATGACCCAAATCTTCTCTTTTATTCTTACACCTTAATCTGATATGTATCTTCCTATCTTCCTATTTAGTGGATGAATATATTTTCAAAAACATTCCAATGCTGAAATGAAAAACATAAGTGAGATTGTTAATGAGTAATAAGTATAGTGAAATCTTCACATATTGATAATATTGTAATTTAATACCTAAATGAACCTAGGTTAATTGTTCTAAGTTGTCATAATACTCCATTAGCGCTTAACTTAGTAATTAGGTATAATGCAAATTGTTACTTGATCTGAGATAATGTTGTCCTTGGTGGCTGAGATAATTTTGGAGACTGAATAGAACATATAAAATTTAATTTGATAAAAAATATATGATAAATTGGAGAAAAGAAAAAATGTTTTGTTAAAACGAAGTGAAATAGAGTAGAGAAAAAAAGAAAATTAGAAAATTATAAAGATATGTATTTGACATATAAATTATATTAATTTGTGTTAAGAGGATATGGATACGAGACTTGTAGAAGAAAATTAATATCAATTATATTATTTTGTCTTTATAACATAATCATGTCATTAATTTTGTTATTTTGTCTTTTATGCGAAAATCAGAGTGTAATTTTTTATTTATTTTCTCTCTATCTAGACCTAGAATGAGTACACTACTAATATATACTCTTTACTTTTGTTCTTAATAGAAAAATAGAGAGAATATTTTCACTCTCATATATATTGTTCATTTTTGTTCATCTCTTCATTTCATAATATGATATCTATTTCATAATATTGTATCAGAGCACTGATTTTAGAGCTCTGGTTGTTATATTTATTCATGGCTGAAATTGTTGATCTCTCACGAGACCCATGTCATCTTTGAATAGGATTTATTCTTTTGATATACAACAAGACAAATATATTTTTGGTGATGAGTCCAATGCAATGATTGTTACTAGCATAAGAATTTATGGAAGAAAAAATATTTCTAAAGTCTACAATCATTGTGGAAAGACAAGACATATGATTGATATATGCTATAGAAAACATAGTTTTTCACCTCAATTGAAGTTTAAAATTCACAAGCATATTCTTACAATAATGAGCAGAATCATGAAGGTTCAAAGTCATAAGTACATTCTCAGCAAATTGGTTTTACTCCCGAGCAATATGAAACATTGTTAGCCCTTATACAACTGTATAAATTTAGTGACAATCTTTCTAATCAAATCTTTATTATTCTTTCCAAACATGACAACACACATTGATAACAAATTTATTTCTTCTTTTAGTTCTTGGATTGTTGATAGTGGTGCTACTGATCATATTTGTTCATCCTTGACTTATTTCACTTCATATCATCAAATTAATCATATTAGTGTCAAATTACCAAGTGAAAATCAAGTCATTGCCAATTATTCTAGAAGTGTTTTTCTCAATCAAAATCATGTCAGAGATAATATTATGTATATTCCTAACTTCACTTTTAATCTTCTTCTGGTAGCAAAATTGATTGATAATTTATCTTATGTGATTACAATTGACTCTAATGGTTGTCACATTCAGGACAAGAACTCCTTGAAAATGATTGGTTCAGCTGAGATGCAAGATAAGCTTTATATACACAGGGCCTCTTCCTATCAAAAACTTAAAATCAAACATATCAAATCTTCACATATCACTAATATTGTCAATTCTACTGCTAGTTATCTCGAAACCCTTTGACATTTTTGGTTAGGGTATGTTTTAAACAAGTGCAATGATGTTATCAAGAATAAATTTCCTTTTGTTAAATATAAAAAATTTTTTGTTTGTGATGTTTGTCTTTTTGCAAATCAAAAAAGACTTCCTTTTCCTCTTAGTCCATCTAAATCTAAAAAATATTTTAATTTGATCCATGTTTATCTATGGGACCATACTCAATATCATCAATTGATGGTCATAAATATTTATTGATCATAGTTGATGATTATTTAAAGTACATATGGATTTTTCCTTTAAAAAAATCTAAAGTTGTTAAGACTTTGAAAAATTTTGTTTTCTTTTATTCAAACACATTTTGAAACAACAATTAAAAAAAAAGTGACAATGTGACTAAATTTTTCATGACTAATTTTTTTTTATCAACAAAGGAATAATACATCAAACGTCATGTGTCAATACTCCATAACAAAATACTATAGTTGAAAGGAAACATGATTATTTATTAAATGTAACAAGAGCTCTCATGATACAATCTTATTTAACCAAAATTTATTGATCATATTCTGTGATACATGTTGCACATATTATAAACATGTTTCTCACACCTGTTTTAAATTATTTTTCTCCTCATGAAATGCTTTACAAAATTGCACCAAATTTTAATTAATTAATGGTGTTTGGATCTTTATGTTATGCTAGCACTTTGTCAACAAATAGAAGTACATTTGATCCAAGGACATCAAATTGTGTTTTTATTGATTTTAAAAGGGGACAAAAGAATATATTTTGTTGAATACTCAATAAAGAAATTTTTTTGTGTCTAAGGATATTGTCTTCTATAAACATGTTGCTCCATATCAAAGGGTTGATTATACTAGCAATGAAACTAACAGTGCTAACATTCATGATCAAAGTTCTTTTATAGAAGATAAATATTTTGAGCATGCCATCACAAGTTATTTTTGCACCCTGTGATAATGTTGAAAATAATAGTAATAATTATCATGAATAAGAAGATCAACATGTTTTGAGTTAGTCATCACAAGTCATTTTTTCACCCTGTGATAATGTTGATAATGACAACGAATCAGACATTCAGGTTCCAGAAGAAGTTTGTTCCCATAGAGTGGAAAAACTCAATGAAAATCATGAAACAACACAATCAATTCGAACGAGTACTAGAACAAAAAGACCACATGAGTATATAAAGAATTATCATCGTAATCTCAATGTTTCCAATACATCTTCAAGAGTTAAATATCCTTTGAATCCTGTTTTGTCTTATAATAAATTATCTCCTTCTTACACATCGTTTGTTATGTCTCTTTCTTCACATGTTGAGCCAAACACTTATTCTAAAGCTGTGAAACATGACTGTTGGAGAAAGGCTATACACTGAGAAATATCTACTTTGGGGTCAAATCAAACACGGGAGACTGCTCTTCTGCCTAAGGATAAAATTGCCATAGGTTACAAATGGGTATTTAAAATAAAGTATAAGGCTGATGGGACTATTGAAAGACATAAAACAAGCTTATTGGCAAAGAGATACACATAAATAGAAGGCATTAACTACCTTGAAACTTTCTCTCTAGTAGCGAAGATGACTATTATAAGGTTGTTTCTTTCTCTAGCTTCTATATATAACTGGGAATTGAAATAGTTAGACACAAATAATGTATTCTTACATGGAGAATTGAAAGAAGATATATACATGGTTGTTCCTCCTGGATAGAGTTCTATTCAACGAGGACACATTTGTAAATTAAAAAAGGCTTTATACGACCTTAAGTAAGCTAGTAGGGAGTGGTTTGCTAAATTGTCATTTTTTTTTTTGCGAAATATGCCCAATCTATGAATGATCATTCATTGTTCATTAATTCTTCTAAAGTATCTTTACAACATTATTGATATATGTGGATGATATAATCTTGGTAGGAAATGATAAAGAAGAGATTGATAGAGTCAAATAAACTTTAAATAAGATTCAAGATCAAGGATTTTAGGAATTTAAGATATTTTCTTAGTCTTGAAATAGCAAGAAGTAAAAAAGATATAATGATGAATCAAAGAAAATATGTATTGTAATTGTTAATAGATGCAGGTCTTTTTAGCTTGCAAACCTACAATCGCTCTTATTGATAATCTTGTCAAATTATCTTCCATTGAAAGTGTGCCTTTCATAGATGTTCAAGCCTACAAAAGGTTGATTGGAAATATTATGTATCTCACTAATACCCGAGCTGACATAACCTTTCCTGTACAACAACTTTCTCAATTTCTTGATAAGCCTACAATTGCTCATTATAATGCAGCAATTAGAATTCTCAAATATATTAAAGAAACTCAAAGTCTTGGCTTATTTTTCTCTTGCAACACTTCTGGCCATCTAAAAGCCTTTTGATAGAGATTGGGGCATTTGTGGTGATTCAAGATAATCAGTGACTGATTTTAGTAAGTATCTTGGAAATTCCCTTATATCCTGGAAATGAAAGAAGTAAGAAATACTATCAAAGAGTTCTCGTGAAGCTAAATATAGGCCAATGACCACTGTTACATGTGAAATTCAATGGCTAGTTTATCTTCTTCAATATTTCAAAGTCCCTTTTGAGCAACTATCTCTTTTATACCGTGACAATGACTCAACAAGAAACATTACAACAGTGTTTCATGAGTGTACAAAACACATATAAATAGATTGTAACATTGTTAGAGAAAAACTAATGAAGGGTCTCATCCATTTGCTTTCCATTTCCACCATAGAGCAAATGGCTGATATTTATACGAAAGTCTTAAGTCCTCAATTTTTCAAGAATATTTGTTCCAAGCTGGGTCTCATTAATATTTGCCCCCCAACTTGCGGGAGGTTTCAAAGGATATGGATATGAGACTTCTAAAAGAAAACTAATATCAATTATATTATTTTATCTTGATGACATAATCAAATTATTATCAATTCTGTTATTTTGTCTTTTATGATAGAATCAGAGTGTAATAATTTTATTTATTTTCTCTCTATTTAGCTAGACTGGAATGGATACACTAGTAATATATATTTAGTTCTTTACTTTTGTTCTCAATAGAAAACATAAAAAATATTTTCATTCTTATATCTTTTGTTCATTTTTGTTCATCTCTACATTTCATAATATGATATTTATTTCATAATAAAAAAAGAAAGTGTTAGGTTTATTTTTTTTTCATTTTAAAGCGTATAATCATTAAATTAAGTTCGTAATATATTACATTGAAACACGTTTGCAATTGAAAATGGGGTTCACTTTTTTAAGTTCCTGTCCATTTAGCCAATTCGTGTGCCTTTGTAAGTGTATTGAAATTAAACAAAAATGTGCATTCTTGAACTATTCATGTTCTTCTTCTTGTAAGAAAATTATATAATAGAGATTTCAAATTAGACCAATCCAATTTAAAAACTAAAACAGTATATTTCAAAAAAATTGAATTTCATCATATTCTATTTAGTTTTTTTTCTTAAACCATGTGTTTGGTTAACTTTTTGAGATAGAAAATCAACCCAAACTAAATTAGACCAAATAGTGTATTATATTATTTATATTTATTATTTTCAAGTTATGTTTATGTTAGAGAAAAATTTAGTAAACCCTCTTTATTTTGATTAAGCGTTATTAAATAATAAAGTATAAAATATGAACATATTTTGTTTGTAAAATACAAGTTTTATACAACAGATGATGCAAGATACAATGTGCTTTGTTAATAAGATGATACAAGACATGTGGTTTCTTTATTTCGTCTGATAATAAAAAGTCTTATAAGATTACATACATGCACACAATGTTTTAAGCTAATATTTGTATCTAACAAAATTTTATCAGTTTATTCTGTGTTGCAAAGATGTTTTCATCTTTATGTTTACTAAGAAGATCTCACAAAGCTCAAGTACATGTTAAAGATCTCAAAAATGCATTGGGTAATCTTTCTCATCCCTTATATTTTTAGATTACATGTTATTAATCTTGATTTGACTTAAGAAATAGTGCCTTGCTAAAAACGAGTTTTGAAAAGAGATTTTGATAGTGTTTTTGTCAAACTTAAGGGTGTTTTTGATAATTTTCATTAGATAATACCCTTAAGAAACTACTTGATAGATCATCTGTCAAGTATATAAACTTAGTGTGTTAGCATTTATCACTACAAAAAAGAGTTATTTAGAGATAAATTTTTAGCTATCAAATAAAATGATTGCTAATTATGACCAAAATAATTATCAAATTAGGTTTTGGTTGCTAAATAACTATAAAATAAAAGTAATAATTGAATTTAATGATCAATTAAGTTAAGATAATCGATATCCAACATTAACTATCAAGGTTTTAATTACTTATACAATTAGATTCTAAATTAGTCTCTAATTAAGTTAGAGACTAATTTAAAATCTAATTAAATAAGTGACTAAAACCTTAGTAACTAATATTAAATACCAATTATTTTTTATTATTGACAATTCAAAATTTTCATTACAACCAAACTCTTTATTTATTTTTTCATTAAACTTTCATCCAATCAAAATGCCTTAGTTATTTCCAAAAACCTATTTGCAAAATAATCTAGACAACTCTACTAATCAAATCTCACTCTACAACAACAATGCGAACATTTCTACTAAATATTGCAACTGTAATATACCATACTGAGTTCTTAACTGCTTAAAACTAAGTGCTACAGTGATAGCTTTTGTTAAACAAAAAGAATCCTAATTTTATTAATGAAGGACCTTTTGGAATTAGGATAACCCTAAAAGCTGTATGCAATGAAGTTCAATCATTTGGATTTGCCCTAGTAAAAATTTAGATTTGGTGTATTGAATATAGAAAAGATAACAAAACAATTGTGTATTCTTTTTTTATTATTTGGTAATACAAGGATGATCCGAAGTACAGTTTCTATGCACATGTATGATCATCATGTACTTAGTTAATCTTACACATACGAAGTCTGAAGCTATGGCATGCTTCACATTTATAACTAAAAATGAGAGGGTGAGAATGGGACATGGCATCTGAATTGTGATAGCTTGCATGGGCCATTATGAGGGTATGTGTCATTGGCCATTAAGCTGCTGAGGATGAGGGTCAGGTTGTTGTTTAGATTGGTCATATTCTGCAGGTTCGTTCTTGGGTGGTTCCACGTGTGAGGCAGTGATTACCTGTGCATGTGGCATCATATCTGGCATGTCGGGTCCCACCATGTCATGCTGAATATGATGATGAGGATACAATGTGTACCCTTGAGGCCATGGTTGAAGGGTCCCATCACTTGGGTTTGACACGTGGCATTCCCCCATGCCTCGTGGATCAGCATTTGAACTTGTCCCTTGCGAAAATGAACCATAAACTGTCGAAGACAAGTCCCTGAAAATATCATATCTTATTATTAATAATGAATAATATCATCATATAATATTTTAACAAATATGATTTTCTTTTCTTTTACCATAAAAAAAAGTTCTCCTCCATTCTTCTGTTTTTATTATTTTTTTGCAGAAATAAAGTATTACAGTAAATAATATAATTATAAATGTTTCTATTTTACCTTTTTTCTAGTTTGCAATAACAAAACATATATATATATATATATATATATATATATATATATATATATATATATATATATATATATATATATATATAAATTAAATATTAGATAGAATTAAGAGTATAGTTGATTTAAAAAAATAAGTGATATTTTCATCTTTAAAACGATAGATAAGTAAAAATGAAAATATTTTAAAAATTTGACCATTAAAAATGAGTATTTGTTATTTAATTAAAAGGAAATTATGATTAATGAAATCGGTTTGAGTGAAGATGAATTATGATTTGAATGAGCTTTAATGTTTGAGTTTTATGCATGAAAAGTATGATGAAAATAAAATACTCACTAATTAAACATATTATAATTATCTCAAAGAAAATATCATAATTAAAAAATGTAAACACATGCAATACAAACCTGAGAGGATCTAAAGGAGCAGATGCATCAAAAATCTGAGCATGATTTTGACTCCCATCCTGCAGCCAACCTACATTGTCGAAAGAGGTTGGTATTCCCTGTCATAATTATATAATTCTATTTAGTTAAGATAATAAATAACAATATATATATTACAATATTAGTAAAAGTATTATACAATAATTGATCAAATGATTTTATATGTTACTTTTAAATAATTATTATAAAATTCAACAATTGTATGCATGATAATATGTCAAATTTCGTAAGAAAAAATTACAGTACAAAGAAATTTCCTATGAAAATGTGGATGTGAGGTGCGCAAAATGACACGAGTGAATAGGAAACAACATAGCAGAGTAAAAAGTTTTATAGGAATAAAAGATTTGAAAGCTTCAACATCCCAAATATGAGTCACAGAGGAGTCTAAATTATATAATGAGTCATAGAGGACTCTAAATTGTATAATGAATTATAGAGGACTCTAAATAATTGTAAGGAGAGACAAACGAATTTCAATGTTGGAGGGAACTCAGGAGTATATGTGGATATAGGGAATTAGGATGGTCCAACGAGAATATTAGTTGAAAAATTGGCACAAAAACAAAATCCTGTGCAGGAACAATATTTGGATAGGGGAATTTAAGCTAAAAAGATATCTGAAAATATTTTTCAACTCAAACTAAAAGGATGTATAGGTAGTAGATGTTGGAGGATGATATGAAAAACAATTGGTGTGACTATTAAACAAGAAAAAGAATTGATTTGAATGAGAAAAATCAGTGGTGGAAGAATTTTTGATACTGACATGTAAAATGAGTAGGGAAAATGATGATGTATGAGTTTGAAAAGAAGATGAAAAACTAGAATATAAAATGAGATTCACTTATAAAAGGATAAAAAATGAAATTAGAGTGAAGGAGAATGCTATAATAAATTCTAGAAGATAAAAGTTTTGTGATAGAAAAATTGAGGAAGGAAACATTGGAAGATTAAACAACAATTAAACATGAGCGAGACTCACATAAAGAATGACGTTACTTTCAATCCAAAATCTTAAAACATTGAGTTTGTAAATCTTATTTCTTATATGTTGCTTAACTTTCTCATTTTTAAGAAATACAGAACTAAACTTATCCTTGAATATCTACCACAATATAGATAAAAAGATTTTTTAGGTTTTGGGTTGGTAGAATTAAACAAAAAGAATAATTATATATGGATAATAATATAGATAGCTACTATTTAGAATATTTGAACATAAAAGAATAATGTGATTTTCAGAAATTTAAAATTCGAAGCAGAGGAAGTGTTCAGACTTGCCAAATTAAAATATAGACTTGAATAACAGGAAAGTATAAAAAAGCCAGATTTACATATTATGACTGACTGGTTGTTTAAAATTAATGAAGAAATGATAGAATAAACAAAGGAGGAATAGTAAAAAGATATGTGTATTTAGATAATGGGAAATGAATGAATGATTAATTTACATTGACAACTTGCAGAGTGGTTTGTAATGGAAAATTTTTAGCTTGAAGGTAGATTGGTTGTCATGCAACCATACAAGCTGTTATGATGTGAGTATGTTAGATAATCATAAAGCAATGATGTTGCACAAGGGTATGGTTTTGTTTTTGTGGTGTAGTGATAAAAGTAATATTAGACAACTATAACTTAAGGAAACTGAGCTTGAACAAGTACAGACAAGATCAAAGATTTCCATGAAAAAGAGGAATTGGATTGGTGCAAGTGGAAGAAAGGATAAATCGGATGAAGAAGATCAAAGCTTGCTGAAGGCAACCAAGGTAGATTGTGAATGTTTGCTGCAGTTAAACAAAGAACATGAATATAAATCTGGGAAGTATATAACAGGTTGTGGAATACAGAGGTATAATCTGTAATAAAGTTTGATAAACTTCACTATTATATATTATGATTTGTAAATAAATGATAGTGAACAAAATGTTTATATTGTGAATAGATTCTATTTAATTTTATATAAAACAAGTTATTTTATTTTAAAACAAATAGATAATATAATTATATATAAATTACTATAGTTAAATATTTTTATAATTGCATATTCATAATTTATTTAAAATGTAAACTAATATATAGTTTTTATTTTCATCTAAAAACCTTTTTTGTATATATATATATATATTTATATTAATATTTACATTCATTAATTACCTGAATACTAGATGGAT
>Ga0209700_104559_pt1 | contig 24756 bp, 11 predicted proteins | sample SiratroredBW_FD_187528 | JGI IMG/M metagenome (GOLD analysis project Ga0209700, IMG submission 187528) | Root nodule microbial communities of legume samples collected from California, USA - Siratro red BW (SPAdes) (version 2) | ecosystem: Host-associated > Plants > Roots > Nodule | place: USA...
TAGATCGAGTCTGTCTATATTATATGATGTCTTGAGTTGAATGATAGATGTTATCAATTGATTGTTATGTGTTAAATGATGTATACTTGTGATTATTTGAGATTAATTGAGATATTTTGAATTACTAACTTACCCTTGTTTGTGGTGTGTGTTTGTTTCTACTGCGATGATCGTGTTATACACGGGAGCAGGTAATATTATAGATGGTACTGTGGAAGGTGCTCTTGAATGAGCTAGTTGCAGCCTTAAAAGCTTTTTGAAAAACAAAAAATCTTATTTTGTTTATATGTATATATGTGTAAATGTAATTAGTTTTGTTTTAATTCCTTATTAAGAAGGAAATCTTTTGAATATAATGTTAGTGAATGGTCGATATAAATATCTTTATTATGCATTATATTTTAACTACTGTTTTGGATAGATTAGATGTTGATAATTAATTTATTTTTTTTGGATGTTACATTTGTTGGGTGTGATTAATAAATTATTATTTTTTATTGATAGAATTGTAAAAATATAAATTATTTTAAAATTAAAATTAAAATTTTATTATTATTATTATTATTATATAAATTTATTTTGATTTTTATTATAATTTCTAATTTTATTAATTTTATTATATTATTTATGATTTTATTATTATTATTATTATTAGCTTTTTATATTAATATTATTAGTATTTAATTTTTATAATTATCTTATTTTTATTATTATTTTATAAATTTATTATTAATATTTTTATTTTTTTTAATTTTTATTAATATTTTGTTATTATTATTTTATAATTTTCTTAAATTTACTATTATTTTAATAATAATATTTAGTATTGATAAGTATTATTAATATATTATATAATTAATTATATTTATTTTATTATAATATAAATATAAATATTAATATATTAATAATAAAATTAATTATAGAAATGAAAAATATTAGTTCCTTACAAATCTTCGCATCAAGGCGAAGAAAATCTACAATGAAGTTTTGGCTTTGTTTTTAGTGTTTTATTATTTTTTAATTCATTGAATATCGATCTTTCCTTGCTTTTTCTGTGAAACCTATACGTCTTGGCAAATCCCTGCACTGAACCAAACATATTATCCTTTAATTATTTTTACAAAGTTAAATTCAATTAAAAAAATATTTCAATTAAATTTAATATAATCTTGGCAACAAAACAAAGGTATACTAATATCATCTAATCTCCACACGTTTACTCAATAATATATATATATATATATATATATATATATATATATATATATATATATATATATATATATATATATATTTTACGTTTTAATTAAGTATACAAGAAATTGATCAAGATTAAGAGAATTAGAAAAAACTCTAATTAAGAAGAAACAATTAAATTCTCAATCAAATAAAAATTTTTTCAAAAATATAGAAAAAATAAATATAAAGTAATTTTTGTTACCTGAACTAATATCATATGTCATCATATAATGAAAAAATCAAGTGAAGAGAACAAAAGAGAAATAAAAACATTTTGATATCAATTAAAATAAGCAGAAATGGAAACAAATATTTTTTTAAGAACTTAAAATGGGATATACAATTGCTACCCAACCAAAGGAAATTAAAGGCACCTTCAACATGAAGTGCTGGAGAAATTTTCAATTGGTCTTTAAAATTTTTCTTTGAATTTTCGCAATCGGATTCTTCACATTAGAATTTCTATATATTTTTTATACTATATGCACTTTTAAAACTTAACATAAAGATGATTTAAAAGAGAGGTATGAACACTGGAATTTTTATGTTAAGGATATTAGTCAATTCAACTAAAGTAGTTTATACTAAGAAAAGTCTACAAATTAAGTCTAAGAAAAATAGAAACAAGACTTAAGAACCTAAAAAACTCTCAAATGAACAAAAGGTGGATTCCTAGAGATAATTTAAACCAACCAATGAATAACATCATCATCGTAAACATGCAAATTTTTTAATACAACAATATTATTTATTAATCAAATTATTCTAAATTTAATGAATATAATTAGCTACCAAACCATAGACAGAAATTAGCAATGAAAGTTTAAAATAGTAACAAAAACTCAAAACAACAATGTAAAACAGCTAGCTATTGAAAACAACAATCAAGTTTGTGATGAAATACTGATAGAGACGAATTTACAACATCGTTTTGGATTTTTAACTTTTAAATTAAAACAAATAATTCATGTAATTTCACTCAACTTCAACCAACAATTAACATCAACCTTGATCTTAATACCACGTTATATAAGTTGATATTGTACACATTTTTTTTTTCAAACAATTTAAGTTCATGAGAATTTATAAGAAATTTAGATGGTTTGAAAGGCATAAAAGAAATTCAATAAAAATTACCACTTCTCATATATTCAAATGGATTATATAAACGTTTCTCCTTTCTATGCTTCTCTTTCCTAGTTTTTCCTATTTTGTCTAGATTTATTTTATGCTTTTCTATTAATCATGATTTTACTTTCTTTTTTCACATTCTTTGAACAACATTTTCACACTTTTAAAATCAAATTTGTGTCGAGTGATAATCTTCGTTGAGTTATTTTCATGTCATTCCAAAACATCTAAATTTTTTATAACTTCTCATGAATCTAATTGGTTGGATAAAAATTTGTATGTGCAATTTCCACTTGTATCAAAATTTTTGTCACTGAGTGGCATCTAGATTCATGGAACTCAGTTGTGAAAAAAATGCCTTCGTAATTGAAAACCAAAGAAAGTATATTCTATTTTTCCCCTTCAAATGATTCTCTTCACGTTTGTAATGCATATTTTTTTCTATTCTTACTTTAGTAGAAGCCATTACTTCTAAAGTTGATCTCCAAAACTCAAGTTAACATCTAAATGAAATACATTTAGGAATAATCTTTTATTTGTACATGGTGATAACTTCCAATACTAGACTAAACAATTAACAATTAAGGACTAAAGGTTGGACCTAATGTTAACCTATCTTCACAGAAAGTTTTCCATAAAAAGAGGGTATGTTGAGAGAGTATATCATATATTTAGGCATAAAAAATGTTGGTAGCACATTTAGTGTTCTACTAAGGACCAATTGATTCTGCAAGATCATGATGATATATCTCCTATTTTTGTGCTTTTATGCACTTTTCCTAGGTGAGATGTCTTTTATTTTTGATCTGATATATACCCTTCAGAATATGTAAGTGTTGTAGCAGATAGTTTGACTTCTAATTTCTCATCTGATATATACCTTCTGTATACTAAATGTTGTGGAACATAGTTTCAGGATAAAGTGAGATGAAGTATTGGTAAAATAATAAATACACAGTGAACAAATAGTGTATACTTTAAATTTTTTACCTAATATAAATATGCACAAGATTAAGTACAGGGAAACTATGTTTACAAGTAGGCTGAAAGAGAGTATAAAAATTGATCTGTTTAAATATGTTCAATCTTTAAACAATTGTATGAGAAACAAAAATGGCAATATTTCATTATGTAAGAGAATCAAAATAATTCTAAATTATAAAATTCTGATTATAGCATACAGATATATCTCACCTGTGAAAACTCACCAGATATAAAAGCATTCATTTCCTCCAACATCAAAAAGGGCAATTTGTACTCTTCTGCATCACCGCCTATATCTATGTACACTTTGTCCTTTGAGAAAAACTATTTATGCTATTGACCAAATTTCATCAGATCTAACCAATCTTTTACAATCTATAGTATATATAATATATCATCTATGGAACAGTTTATACTAAGTGGTCACCATGAGCATGTAGCAATACAATCTTGTGGCAGTAACCCCTCTTCTTGATCCAATGTGTCCTTAACAGCTTGATAAAACTCTATCCATGAAGAAGAGTTGGAATCCACAGAACCCCAAGAAAATGTTAGATTTGGACTTGCAGGGCAGGCAGTGACCAAATCCAAAACTGAAACTGGTTTCAGGGTCTGTGGAAAATTGAATGCCAAATTATCAACTTTGTGTTCATAAATTTTCCCATTTCTGTCCAATTTGTACCGTGAAGTGCCTTGAAACTCCCCTTTAGCCTCCCATGGAACCCGAGGCACACCCCTCAGATTCCACCTAATCAATATCACATTTTCTGAAGGCTGCCATATCCTATACACATCCAGAGCAATCTCACGGAACAGAATTTTACCATGAAACCTCAATGCCCAGAAGATCAGTTTGTACTTCTCAATACCAGTAAATGTATTCAAAGGGTCTTTGAATGTTATATCATCCCTGAAATAATCAAATTCAATCTTAAAATACTCATTTCCCCTTCTATAAAACATCTAAATCAAACAGAAAACCACACACACAAACACCTACCACAAAAGCACACATCTCAAAGATGAAAATTCAAATACTGAAATGATCAAATTCAACATTCAAAAGCCCATTTACCCCGGTAAGAATCTTCTTAACCAAACAGAAAATCACACACACATCTCAACTCAAAGTTGAAAATTCAAATACCGAAATTATCAAATTCAACACCAAAAGGTTCAGTTTCCCTGTAAGAAACATCTTAAATCTAACAGAAAACCACACACACACACACAAAACAAACACAGATGAAAATTCAAATACTGAAATGAACAAATTCAATATTAAAAAACTCATTTTTACCCTGTGGGAAAGTTTGAAATCTAACAGAAAACCATACACGCATAACACAAAAGCACACATCTCAAATACCATCTTAAATGTTACAGAAAATCACCCATCTGCACAAAATCACAGAAGAAGAAAATTCATTTACTAGAATGATCAAATTCAACATTAAAAACCCATATCCCCCTATATGAAACCTCTTAAATCTAACATAAAACCATACCCATATAACACCAAAATCACACATCCCAAGTAAGAAAACTAAAATACCCAGATGAGAAAATCACCTGTAAATGTCATAATTGAGGTCTTTGACGAAGATCAAGGGCATGTCCTCTCGGAGGGTCCTCACAGCAACGCCAAGATTGAGATAAAACTCATCCTTTTGCTGCTGATGCTCGTCTTTGGCACCAGTTGTTGGCGTGCTCCCCAGAGCAACCTGTGCAGTGGGAGTTTGGAGGGTGGAAAGCGGAGTAGCACATGAGGTGAAGAACAAAGAAGTAGTCTGAGAAGTTGTTGTTTTTGCTGATGAAAGCGTTTGGGAAATGGGTTTTGATTTGGTTTGGGGAAGCAGAGAGGGTTTGAGGTTAGATAGAAGAAAAGCCATAGCCTTTAATGCTCAAAGGGTATCCAAGATTTTAGCCCTTCATTTGATTGAGAGAGGAAAAGAGAGAGTTGTGTTCTCTTGCATTCGTGACGTGTGTGGCGCTAAAGCTAAATTTTCAGCCTTTCGTTGTGTTTTTGGTAACTATTTTGAGTGGCTTTGAGTGTGGCCATGAAATCAAAATCACAATAAAGTATTGGCCTTTCGCATGTTGCCACCTCCATTATGCATTATTTTTTCACTTTCATTCCATCACTTTTACTTAGGATCATTGCTTTCTGCACCTCATACTTTTTATGTGCACCTTATGGAGTGGTTCCCTTGCTATTGTTGTTCCTTCTTTATTATTGTTGTTGCATCATGGACAGACCTAATGAGAAAAGTATTACTCTAATTTGAAAGATTCTCCAATTTACACACTCCTAATTTTTTTTTATGAAAAATGATTTCAAAATTGTGTGATCTAAAAATTTTATTTTATATAAAAATGAATTAAACTATGCAATCTAAAAATTAAAAATGATTTTTGAACTGCTTTCATCAACCGGAAGAAAACAAGTGAGGATTTTAATATTTATGGGAGAGTAGAAGAAAATTACGGAGGTACAAAAAGAAACCCCCTTACTTAGGTAAAAGGGTTACTTCAGGATTGATTCTTCCTACACCTCCATAGTGACTTCCTATATCTCCATAATTTTAATATATTCCCATTTTAATCTTCAGAAAAAAAACGAAAATAGCTCTTACTAATGGTAAGTGCGATTCATTTTTTTCCCACTTTGCAGGTTACACAAACCGCAATACAATTAAAAAATAAATACATTGCAGATTGTACAACCCGTAATTATATTTTCTGCACCTTTTACATTGCGGGTTGTACAACCCGCAATACAAATTTTTTTTAATACATTGCGGGTTGTACAACCCGCAATGTAAAAGGTGCAGAAAATATAATTACGGGTTGTACAATCCGCAATATATTTATTTTTTAATTGTATTGCGGTTTGTGTAACCCGCAAAGAGAAAAGAAAAATAAATCCCAATTACCATCAATGAAGGCTATTTTTGTGTTTTTTTAAGGTTAAAATGGGAACATGTTAAAATTATGGAGATGCAGGAAGTCAATATGGAGGTGTAGAAAGAATCACTCTTCGACTTGTTTTTACGGGCCCAAATTCGATTGATGTGCTGATCCATCATAGTTAGACCGCTTTGCTTCTTGCACTCTCATAGTTCCTAAATACACCCCTATACTAAAGAAAAAGACTACAATATCCCATTTTGTTGTGTCATCGTTCTGCTTTCTGAATTTTGTTGTTCTATCTGGATCAGAAAACTATGGTTAATCTAAGATTGCTATTTTATATATTCCGTGTGATATCTTCTACTTGTTACTATAATTGTGTTATTCAAAATTGTTAATTAGCATATGTACTATATTTGCTAGTTCGATATGTACTATATATGCTAGTTCTAGTTGGTTGGTGGTATACTATACTGATATTTGTGATGTGTTTTCTTGCAGCGTTTTGTTAGACTTCTTCCTGTACCTAAAAAGTTTCTTTGAGGCACGTCCAAGTTTTTAAAATTTTATCAGAATGCCCCATTTTAAAAACATCATTATGCTCCTTTTTATTTAAAAACGAATAAAAAACCTTTCAGAATAGGTAAATCTGGGAGCCAATTCTAGATTCGAAAATAGCTTCCGAAATTGCCTATTATGAAAAAGAAGGTGCCATTAAAAATACTTTTGAGATAGATAAATCTGGAAGCTATTTTTGGATCCGGAATATGCCTCCAGATTTGCCTATTTTAGAAGTATTTTTTTTAAAAAAATGAATTCCGAAGTAGGTAATAACAGAAGTCAATTCAGATTCAGAAATAGCTTCTGAAATTGCTTATTGTGGAACTGAATTTGTAAAAAAAAAATTATTATTAATTATCTTATTATATCATTGTCTATTTTGAAATTTATTATTTCGAAAATGAATATATCAAAATAATTATATCATTGTCTATTTAAGAATTCCAAAATAGACAATAATATAATGAGACAATGATATAATTTCAAAATAGGCATAATTATTTTGATATAATTTCAAAATAGGCAATCATATAATTATTTTGATATAATCTAGAATAGGCAATCATATAATTATTTTGATATAATTTCAGAATAGGTAATGATATAATTATTTTTATATAATTTCAGAATAGACAATGATATAATTATTTTGATACATTTACTTCTAAAATAGATAATTTTAGAATAGACAATGATATAACGAGATAATTAGTTATATAATAATTTTTTTGACAACTTCAATGTCGGAATAGGCAATTCCATAATTTATTTTCAAATCTAGAATTGGTCTCCGAAATTATATATTTTGGAATTCATTTTTTACAAAAAAATACTTTCAGAATAGACAAATCCAGATCTAGAAATAGCTTTTGGATTTGCCTATTCCGAAAATGTTTTTAATGACACCTTTTTTTGGAATAGGAAATTTCAAAAATTATTTTCAGATCTTGGCTTCCAGATTTGCCTATTCCAAAATTTCTTTTATTCTTTCTTAAATAATAAAGGGGTACAATGGTCTTTTTGAACAAGACAATTTGGAAAAATTTTAAAAAATTGGAGGTGTCCCAAAAAACCTTGGAGGTGCAGAAAAAAGCAGTCGTTTTGTTATTGTAATAATGAGGATGAGAGTCCAAAACAACTGCACTTATTTGATGAATTCTTCCTGCACCTCTATCATCTCGTCGTCCTGTACCTTCATAGAATTTTGAATTTCAAAAATATCCTTATTAAAATAAAAAAAAAGGATATACCTTTTAGAAAATGTAAACCGGACGGACAGACAAAGTGACATCCGCTATAATTAAGAAGTGGAATCGTATTTATAAATTATAAACCGAATATCACCTGTCCAGTTTATATTTTAAAAGATGACGAGTGGGTGATCATGGCGTTTGCATTCCTCTGTATACTGCAAAAAATAATCAAAGCACTTAATGATTTTAGAAGACTAACCAGCTTCAAATTGAAAGTTGAGTAGAAGAATATTTAGACTCACCGGGCCAATATAATCCTGTCATTACAATTTGCTATTCTTCTGTAATACTTTACTGCTTCATCAAGCATGCGAAGTTGATCAGTTTCGTAGCACTGTGCCATTGCAATCCACAACCGAGAATCACTTGGCTGCAAAAATACAGATTTTTTGAAGTAGTGAAGCACATAGAGAGGCATGCCATCATCTCATAAGCCTGAAGCACGATAATCACGTGGGTCAATGTCTACAAAATAGAGAGGTGTTTGGTGTTTTGTGTGATGGAGGGCAAGCCTTGGCTAAGTGGGAGTGCAACGGAGGTGCATGGTGGCGTTGACGGTTGCATTAACATGGTGGGTTTTCGTTCATGGGGTTATGTTTATGCACGTGCTTAATCTAAAGTTTTTCTAAGTAAAGGAGAATGATGGATAGTTACTGATACTTTGATTGGTTGTGTTGGAAGTAAGTTCTACGAGAATAAGAAATATTTTTAATTTTTTTTAAAGAAAGAAAAAGAAAAAGTACAAATAAACTTCTGTTATTAAAAAATACAACTCTATTCTTTTGTTTTAATTTTTCATAAGATATAGATAGAGTACAATATATAATTTTAGAATAAATTGTTCAGATTCATCTTTATATTTATAATAATTATGTTATAATTAACATAAAAAACATACTTAAAAAGAATAATTATTAGTCATTCAGATTTGTATTAAGCAAAAACATATACCATTAAACATAACTAATTATATTTGAGTTTAATGAAAGGATAGAGCTATTTCCATGTCTAATGTACCATATGAAGCAACCTGAAATAATGTTGCTTATATTTGTGTCGAAAAATTGTTCTAATAGGAGCTAAGGTGATATTTTTTGCTTTATAATTTCTTCACCCCATTTTAGCTGTTTTCATTTCCATTTTAGGTGAGAGATGAGACGTACACTGCCTTTGAGAACATATATCCTGTGCTTAAGTGAACAACGGTACGAATTTGTCTTCATATATTTATTTTTTTCAATACATGCAGATGTAATTTCAACTATTTTCATAATCGTGGCTACCTTTTGTTTAGCCGTCATAATTATGAATGCATTAGATTTAGATCTCGTAAGGTTGTATTTTTTAAGCAATTCTTCCTGAGAAAACTGACAGAATATACAAGAAGAGGGTTGAATTATGTATTGAAGAATTAGAAAAATTTTCAAATAAGCATTTGATAAACTTGATTAGATAAAGTTTTAACTTAAGAAATGCACTGGTAAGCAGCAGTGCTTTTTAAGAACAACATCTGATGAAGAATGTCAAACACAATTTTAAGTTTATTATCAAAACCACTTTTTAATACTCATTTTAGCAAAATTTTACTTTTTCGAGATTAACAATATGTAATTTAAAAAGATAAGAATAGAGGAAGATTTATACAATTTTTTTTTATACTGGTTTGTCTGAAAACTTAGACTATATTCAATCATTTATATAATCAAGTTCCATTTGACAAATTAACTTTGCATGATACAAGAAAAGTATTCTTTGGAACCATTAACTCTTTGTTAAACATTGAGTATCATTTTGAATCACAATCACTTTTTGTTAAATTAAAAATATTTTTTGGACCCAATCATTTGTAGCTAAACATTGAGTATTATTTGGACTCTAACCACTCTTGGTTAAACACAATATTTTTTTGAACCCAACCACTCTTAATTAAACAAAGAGTATTATTTGGATCTAACCACTCTCAGCTAAACATTAAGTACTTGTTGAACACAAATGAAACAATTCTTGACTAAAATTGAGTATTCTTTAGACTCAACCACTCCTAGTCAAACAATTTTTTACACAAAGAGTGTGATCTAAACAATCATAGGTTCGCGAACTAAAAGAGGTAATGTCTTAAGGTAAATACAAGATTGAGAATACTTTTTTAGGATGGTAACAAAAAAAAAAAAAACAATGTCCTTGCTCATAAACTAAGGCTTGAACATCACTAAAGATTACAAGAACTTTATTGTTCTTGTCGTGACTGTTGTCATCAACCTTTTTTTTCGAAAATATAAATGTTAGGTATCCAAGTGTGAGTCTAAGTCCCACATTCATTAGGAATGAAAAATTTGAGCAACATATAAGAAAGAAGACTCACAAACCCACTGCCTTAAGGTTATGGGTTATTCTAATGAGATCTCCCTAGTTTTATATATCTGTTATGAGAATATTAATTATGAAAGAAAGATCCATTTTAAATAAAAAGAAGGTGCTAATTTAACATTTTGTTAATAACCATCAATTGTGTGGTGCCTTAAAAAGATATTTACTCAAAGCTTCATAGTAGATGTTTAAACAAGTTGTTGAAAGGATAAAATTTTTGTGTTAAGTTGTGAATTATAACGAGGAAAGCTCTAAATGAGACCACCTCAATAATGAATAGAGGTCAATCCACATATAAGTTGTGAGATGATAATATTGTTTATGGAAACGATCTTATGTAAACTTTTAAAGCTTTTGTAAATAAAGATAAATATCATTAAGAAAAATTAAAGTTAAGATAAGATTGCTTAAAATATTCTAGTAGATTGATATTATTCATAACTAAGTTATTATCCATTGACTTTGTTGGATGATAACCAACCAATAAATATAATTTTGGAGATATCTTATACAAACAAATATAACAAAAGTACAACTAAAAATAAACATGCCAATATAAAGTAGTTTACCCTAAGTCATTCCCATCCTCATCCCTTTCCTTTTTCATCTATGTGATCTTTTAAACCCACTTTAATTGGAATCATTATATTAATTTCATGAAAAAGTTGAAGATGATCTTCTGCCCCTCTTTTGATCATAAATACGTCACCCATAAAATGTTTGACATGTCATTTACATTATTGAATCAGTTTTTGCACACAAATTTTAACACACTTTAGTGTTAGTGGAGATCTGTTATGGCTTTAAGCCACTTAGTGGAAGGATAGAGAGACATTGCTATCTCCTACTATTCCCATTCACCATTCCACTATCTTGCATTATGCCACCACCAACTTTACAATTTTTGTTAAATATATAACATGCACAATCATAAAAATTGTAAATCTTATCCATTCACTCTCAACAAGCCAAATTTAATATTTGATTGGAGAATCAATATGATCATGTTGTTATATATGCTGGGATGAATTTTTGGATTAAGATTTTTAGAAAAAAAGCAAACAGATTAATATATGTATAGCCTAAAAGAAAAATATATATATATATATATATATATATATATATATATACAGAATTTTTTTATAAATTAATTTATATATAAAATACTTCTAGTTAATTAAAAACTAATTTTAACTTCTTTTTATAAAATGCTTATGAAGAAGTTTATCTAAAATATTGTTTTAAGTAAATCAAATATTTAGTCCATGTCACTCTTATTTATTATTATCATAATTATATGTAGATGTTCATGAAGCTCTCCAAAAAATTTAAAAATAAAATAAATTAAAATTAGTTAGGAGATAAAGAGTAGATTCAATATAATAAATATTATATTTCACTTTCAGTATAATAAGAAAAAAAAATTAATGCAAAAAATTTAATTCCGTTAGTTTTATTTAAGTTTTGTTAAGGGTTGAAGTGATTTGAAAAGTTATATATTTATTAAAAGTAAATTTAACGTTACCATGAAATTAATCTTGGAGGAAGTCTTAATCTTAAAAGAAGTCTTATATCTTTTACTTTTTATTTTATAAATTTAAAATTTTTATTATTTTTCTTTAATATATCATTTATATTTAGTAAAAAAAATAAAATGATATATTTTGGATTTAAAGTGATATTAATCTTTTATATAATTTCATTCAAAATAGTATAACAGATATATATTTTTTTAAAAATTAGATTTTCCTTTTGCACTTTCTCCCTAAAAAAGCACATGTATTTTCTATTTTAACACGCAAAGTTCTAGCATAAAATTTGATGTTTCTAATCGAACAATAATAGAATATAAGAAAATAAGTTTAAAGTGGTAACACATGTTGAAGAACATCAATAATTTATTTTTCTAGGAAATGAATCCAAATTGTTATACAAGTTAAAAATAATTTAAAGTAATTATGTCATAAAAATTTATAATTAATAACGTGAATCCTTTTATATTAGTCCATTAGACACCTACTGTAAAGAAATCCTTTAAATCTTTATTAGATTCAGTTTTTTCACTTTTGTTCTTTTGATTGGTCAAAGAACTGATATAAGAGAAAGGTCTACTTCAATAGTAGTTTGAACTAACGATATAATAATGTGATTATTTAAATAGTTTATTCAATCAATTAATATAAAATCTGAAATTTTTTACCTTTCTTAATCAAATAGTCGTTTATTTATCACTATGGATGAATTTCAATTCAATATAACACAAAATAATAAATCATTTTAATATATAATCAATTAAATCGGATTTAACATGCCACAAACACCAAATCAACTCAATATAACTCAAAATAATATATTAGTTTAGTGTATAATCAATTAAATCTATTTAACATGCCACAAACACCAAATCAAGGCACAATCAATCCAACCTCAAACGTACTTTTATTTTAACCAAAACCTTTTTATTTATCATATACAACCGCTCAACCCATCATAAATTCAAATAAAATCCAATACTTGCTATTTTAATCAAATTAGCAAAATATCAACTTTAGTAAGCAACGTTGCTTAACAATTCAAAATTATAATATAATTGATAAGAAAAATTATAATAATTCTTTTGTATTATTTATTTATGTACAAGGCTAAAGAGGTGCATTACCATTGTGGGAAGGAGAAAAATTAGCTTATACTACGTTGTCATATATGAAAAATAAATTATAATAATTTTATACGAAGATTAAACATTAAAACTATACTTAAAATATCTTATTTTGACCACAAAAAGTTAATTGAGAATAAAAATATATTTAACCCTAAATTGTAGCACAAATAACCCTCCATCATCCAATAATCATTTTTACGTATTTTGTATTTTGCACAGTTGTATTCCATATTCTATCATGCGATCGTGCAATGCAACTTTTGGCAAAATCTTTCTATCCAAACCATAAAAATCCACAAAAGGTGCCACGTGTAAGCCCCACTTGTAAATTTCCCTATATAACAAGGAAAGCTCATTGTCCAGTGTACAAATATTTGATTTAACAAAAAGGAAAAAAAACAACACAAATAGTGATGTCGGAGATTGGTAGAAGACATGGCGGCGCCACCGCTGAGACCGGCGGAGGTGAGCAGCTCCTGGCGGAGGAGGCCTCCGGAGACTTGTCATCATTGTCGTGGAGACTGAATGTGAAGGAGTTTCAGTTGCCACCTAGTCATCATCACCGTAATAATAGCCCTACTTACTTCACTTTTCATCGTCTTTTTTCCAAACCGAGTAAGACCTTTCTCTCTTCATTTTCATCTTTTACTTCCCTGCTTTTTGTAATTTTGTTCACCAATATATATATATATTTATAGGAAAAATTAAAGTAACAAACTGTTATAGTAAACTCAATTGTCTCGTATAGTTTAGGAATTGAGATTAAGCTGAGTTTATATACATATTTTTTCTTTAATTCTCTTAAAATCTTTTAAAGACAAAATCGTAACGGAGTAACGAAGATTCAAAATAAACCATAATACTTTCAATCTATTTTTTTACCATTTTGTTAAAAAATTTGAAAAAAGATATACTGGAATACCAAAAATATCTCACAATAATAAAATATCAATCAGATTTATATAAAAAATTTAGTTTGCGTTTTTTTTGTTTTATATGTTGTTAAAACTTTTTTATTTTTATTTTGTATAAGATTTAGACTAACATTTTTATAAGATTAAACTATACTAGTAGTTGAATTTTATAGTAAAATAATATCTTTGGTAACTTTTTTTAAAAGTTTATTAAGTTAAGAGTTGTAATGAAATATTTAGTCTTTACTGCTTCAATAGATAAAGTGTACAATCATAGATTTTATTTGAAATTAATAATTGAAATGATCCTAAGATACAAATATATTTGTAACAAATAGAAACATATTAAAGTTTAAATAATTGTTTTTAATTAGTTTTGAAATGGTACGATAATTGTTTACGTTAGTTATTTAGTTGTCATTTATCTTAAATTTTAGAATAATTGGAATATATAAATTTAATTTCAATAAATATTTATTAATTAAGTGTATATTGTGAAAAAATAATTGAAAAGGTAAATCAAAGCAGATTGGTTGTCTACTTGTACATAATTTAAATAAAAATATTCACCATCTCATTATTTCTTTTAACAAAATATTCGATATTTAAAATATCACTAAATTCACAGGTGGATTACATTTATAAATTTTTTTTGAATCATTTAAAATTTTATATGCATATCCATATTACATGATTAACTTACTTATTTTAAGAAAATTAGCTTTATATAAATTTATTAAATGTGTGCTTTTATGAAGTTTAGCAGGTCGTATAATTTTAAATTGGATCATGTACCATACACACAATTCATAATTAAAATAATATTAAATGTGTCCTTTTATGAAGTTTCTCACGTTGTATAATTACCTCAAGTAATTTCAAAATTTATAGTCATTATCACTTTTGTTTTGATATAATTATAAACTAAGTAACTAAAATAATTAAAACACCTATTTTTCTCATCCATTTGTACGTACATTTAAAAAAATATACAATGAAGATAAGACATAGTGTGGTCACAATTGTTTCTAAAATAAATATGAAAAAGGTATTTTTTCCATCTCATCACCTTTGTTTTTGGAGTAATGGGTCGGTTTAATTTTGTTGAATTACGTGTCTTATTGTTTGAAGTGATGGAGGAATCTTGGCATATATAAGTAAAACTTTTCTTTTTATTATAGTCTTTTATTGCTTTTTGATTGTGTTGGTGGAGTAGTATTTTTTTCCCCATTTTTGAAAAAGACAAAGTTATAAAGTGATTCCTTGCGAGTTGTGTGCATTTTAATTTGTTTTATGAGAGATTTCACGCGAGTTAAAAATATTAATTAAAAATAAAATTATGTTATAATATATAGATTGGTATAAACAGTATCTTGTAATTTAATTTAACGAATTAAGTTAAATATAAAATTTACTTTTATGATATCAAAATTTATAATAATAAAATTTATTACATATAATGTTACTCAGATTACATTATCAAAGCTTTGTTGTTGAAGTTTCTCACAAAAAAAATATGGTGACAAGTTTTCTCCTAACCCTCTGCATTTTTTTACAAAATCTGTAAATCATCTTGTTTAATATTTTTGACAAAAGTTACAAACCTTTTCATAATATATAATTATTCAAATTATTTATATGTCTAACTCAAGATTTTTGAACAATCATATCAATTCTTTATTTTTATAATAATTTTTTTTATCTATTTATATTATTTAATGCGAAACTTTAATAAATACTTACTAACAAGTTTCTTAAAGCTTAAATGTGAAAAATGTTTTCTATTTTGTTTATTATTAAGATTTGTGGTCCAACTTTACTTATCACATCTAATACATATTTTTCTTCTTTTAACCATGTTTTTTTTTTTTCATTCATAAGATTTGAATCCAAAAGTTTATTTTAAGAATGTAAATTTAGTTTTATTTTGTTCTAGATTTCTAAGCAACTTAAAACTATTGAAGTTATGGGAAGAAGCTCCCATTAAGGACTAAGAGAGAGTTTGTTTCTATAAAATGTGCCTTTGACAAGTCTGATTTTTATATATTAAGAGCAAACTGACGTTGTCTTATTAGATTGTATTACTTATATGTAGGATAATTTATTCGTGACATAAGTAGTAATTTATATTTTTGGATATAAATTTTACAGACAATTTATCTATTTTATTCAGTTTTTTACTAATAGTTTAGGTATGTTTTATGTTTTATAAGATTGGAGTATCTTTAAAAAAGTATTTTCATTTATATATCTTTTATTATTGAGAAAAAAATAAAGAGAGTTTGTTTCTAATATTTTCTTCTATATTTGCCATTATGCTATATGAATATGTTTTAATAATCTTCGTAAAGCTCTATAACTCAGCTTTGATTCTGAAGTGCTCTGCTTCCAAGGAATGTTAAAGTTACCTTTTGTTTCAGAAAAGGAACGCAAGGTTGCAGAATACTACAAGAAACAGGAGAAGCTCCTTGAAGGGTATAATGACATGGATTCCATGACTGAAACGGGTTATTTCCCTGGAACTCTTACTGAGGTTGATTATTATGCATCATGGCTTTTAAAAAATTGTTCATTTTATCTTAATAAAATGTTGCTGTTCCTTTAAATTGCAAAGGGTAATGTTAAAATTACTGATTTTTTCTTCCTATTCTCAGGATGAAATGAAGCAATTAGCAAGAAGTGAGAGACTGGCAGTGAATGTGTCAAATGCAGCTAACTTGGTGCTATTTGCAGCAAAAGTTTTTACTTCCATTGAGAGCAAATCATTAGCAGTCATAGCTTCCACCATGGATTCTCTCTTAGATCTCTTGTCTGGCTTCATATTGTGGTTCACTGCCTATGCCATGAGAAACCCAAACCTGTATCACTACCCCATTGGAAAGAAAAGGATGCAACCAGTGGTAAGCTGTTATGTATTACTTCAAAATTTGGTTTTTCTACCTACATAAATTTGAGAAAATAAGTGCATGTTTTTGTTAAAATATAGTCTTTAGGAACATGTTCAAGTTCATAGGGACTTACCAATATTTCAAAATATTTTGGGGGATAAAACATATTTTATCCTAGTCTCAATTGTAACCTCTAAAAGACATGAGAATTTGAGTCTAGAATAGATCATGAGAAGGGCAACAATTAGACCTGTCTTCAAAAGAATCATTGCACTGTTGAGAGACATAACATTTTTATTAAGACTTTGTATATGTGCAGGGTATCATTGTTTTTGCATCTGTGATGGCAACATTGGGATTGCAGATTTTGATTGAGTCTGGCAGACAACTCATTACGAAGGTAGTTGAAATAACAAATTCACTATATTTTTTCATGTTTTGCAAATGATGAACTCTCTTTGTTCGATTCTAAAATGTGGTTTTATGGTTGTACTCCTTCAACAGTCCATGCAGACCATACAATTTAGAACCAAGTCCTGGAGTAATCCTACAAAAGTTAGGATCAAGTGATTGTAGGAATGAACAAAGTAAGAAAAAGATTAGATTTTGTTAGAAATTTCATATCGATTAGAGATCTAGTATTTTGATAGTTTATAAGTAGGTGAAACCTTTTTTTACAAGTTTGAATTAGATTTAAAGTCTACTTATCAGAATCTATCTTAAAAGTTATTACACTCTCCCTCAAGCCTCAAATACCACTTGTTGGGTAATTCGAGGGGGAAACACCAGAGAGATCTCACAAAGAATGAAAACTGAGCCAACATATAAGGGAATGACTCCACCTTCAACCCAAAACCTTAAGGCATTAGGTTTGTGGGTTTTCTTTCTTATATGTTGCTTAACTTTCTCATTCCTACTCAATATGGGACTTAGACTCACACTTGGATACTTAACAAATAGTTTATAAGGTTGAATTAGACTTAAAATCTATTTTTAGTAAATTCTAATAATTTATATGATATGTTTATAGCCGGAAGTATTATGCTTTGTTGGTATCAAAGTCTATCTCAACAAGATTGTTAGATCTATCGGTTACCTGTTATCGGATCATTATCGGAATATCTTTATATATAAGTTTCACGATCAAATTAAAAAAACTTTTCAATAAAATTGAGTTAGATTTTAAATCTACTTTTAATAGATTCTAATCTGTTTGTAGCAATGAGTATTCTAATTTATAGATTTTTGTTATGAGTTCACCTATTTTTAATTTCTTGCTTCATTCTTTATCTTATAGTCTAAACCTGAAATGAATTCCCAAGAGTTGAAATGGATGATCGGGATCATGGCCTCTGTTACTGTAGTGAAGTTCATACTCATGATCTACTGTCGAAGGTTTAAGAACGAAATTGTGAGAGCTTATGCACAAGATCATTTTTTTGATGTTATTACTAACTCAGTTGGACTAGTTGCTGCTGTGCTTGCTGTGAAGTACTCTTGGTGGATTGATCCAATGGGAGCTATCATTGTGAGTTCATAACTACCAGTCTACCACTACATGCTTCTTTTTTCTTATCATTTCTCTTTGATAAAATGGATATGTTCAAATTTCGCCATCCTATCATATGAAAACCAAGTCACCCACTTGTTCATAAGTAATGTGGCTCATCAAAGTTTGTGAATTAGAGAAAAAGATAAAAGTTTTCCCACTGACTAACTAAAATTTTGCAAGTTTATGCAGTGAGAAATGGACTCAAATTCCAAAAATTTGACATTAAATTTTAACATGAGAAAATCTATAACCATTTCCTCATTGACTGCTCATAGTTTACATATTATATATACCTATTCTATACATTACTTGACATACCATGATTCTATAAGGGTTACATACATAAATAATTTATTACTTAAAATTATTTTAAGGATCATTCTTGTATTGCATAATTATTTATACAATAGGACACATACATAATGAATTAAATAATGAATTAAGTAAGGTTCAAAAGATACCATTTCAACATTAACACAAAATTTACGGTGTGAAAGTACTATTTCTATTTCTTTATAGTAAAATTATATTTACTCATAGAAATACTACACAGAGATAATAAATTAAGGTTCAAAAGATACCATTTCAACATTAACACAATTTATGGTATAAAAACACCATTCCTTTGTGGTAAGATTATATCACTTATATACAATTTACTCATTACTAAAATTAAAAAGATTTTTAAACACTTTAATATATGTAATTTTCAAAATATAAGACTTAAAAACCTGAATATATATATATATATATATATATATATATATATATATATATATATATATATATATATATATATATATCCTTATTTATAAATAATTTTTAATATATAAATCCTGATTCTTAATTTATATAATTCATAATCATAATATAATATAATATAATATAATATATATATATATAAATTATGATTATGAATTATATAAATTAAAAATCAGGATTTATGTATTAAAAATTATTTATGAATAAGATTAGTCAAATATAATAAAAAAATAAATTAAATTTATTTATTTAAAATTTAAAAAGTAAAAAAATATATATAATCTAAATATTAATGATTATATATATAAGATTTGGATTTTATTTTTATAAAATAGAAAGTTATGTAGTATATTTACGAGTTTTTAGAACATCATTGTATTAAACTTTTTAAAATTATATTAAAATTGTTATATATTTAAAAAGATATCTTTTGAATAGGATACTTGTCGTATAAATGTGAGTGTCTCGTACATACATATAAGATACTAAACATGTCATGTAAGATGGCGTGTCCGACCTTCGTAGAACTCATGATTGATGAATTGACTATGATATCCTGAATATCCAATGCAGATAGCATTGTACACGATTAGCACATGGGCAAAGACAGTGATTGAGAATGTGTGGTCTCTTATTGGAAGAACAGCACCACCTGATTTTCTAGCAAAGTTGACGTATCTGATATGGAATCACCATGAAGAGGTTAAGCACATAGACACTGTGAGAGCATACACCTTTGGTGCTCATTACTTTGTTGAAGTAGATATCGTCTTGCCAGAAGACATGCCTCTCAATCAAGCACACAACATCGGTGAGACATTGCAGGAAAAATTGGAGCAACTTCCTCAAGTTGAAAGAGCCTTCGTCCACATCGATTTTGAGTTTACTCACAGACCTGAACATAAGATGATGGTATAACTATATGTCACACTAAATCACTACTAGTAAAATGGTTTTAATGTGTGCGGCTAATATAATTTTTTCAAAGGGTTAATTTGATTCTGATAATCCCTTTTATTTTGGATTAATGGTATTGATCAAATGTTAACTGTGTTTCTGTTACAATACACTTACAAATATGTTTGACTAAGATCACAAAATTTTCAGTGTGGTTAATTTAATAATAATATAACTACGTTTGGACCGAAATAATATGTTTTTTAAATGTTAAATATTAAATTCATTTTAGAAATACTAATTTTATATGGGTTAAGCGTGAGAGAGAAAAAAATTATTCTTTTATAAAATTATAATGGTGGAAAAGAAAAGGAAAGTTTAAGCTTAAAAAAATAGAATGAAAAAAAAAATTGTAATACTAGTTAAAAAATTTACATAATTGATAGAATATGAAAAAGCTGTAAACACACAAATTCAAAATTGATGCTATTCAAGTCATAAAGATGAATAGAATGTAAACTTATGTTAATAGAGTGTTTGAACAAAGAATTTTCAAAGAATAATTATTTTTTTAGAACTTGAAACATAAGTATAAGTATGTTGTTTGGATAGAGATTTTTTAGAAGAAATTGAAATTTTAAAATTTTACTAGAGTAGAATTAATCAAATTTTTGTAATTTTTTCTTAGTTCGATTTTAGTTGGTATTATAGACTTAATTAAGATCGAGACATTATCGGATGACTATTTTTCGATTGATAGCAAGCTAAGTTATTTTATTTATTAATTTTAGTGAGTTCTTTTGTGATTTGAGTTATTATATATTTTTAATGTTGTAGAATATTATTATTTATTATTATTTTTTACTCGATATTAGTTAGAGTTTTCTCAACTAATGTCAAGAAGATTATCTTTTTTCAATGTACTAAATTCTTTCAATAGACTTTTGTCGTGATTATTTTTTTTCAATAATTCTAAGGATTTATTTATCATCAATAATATTTTTTAATTTATTATGATTTATTTTCTAATGTTATTTGGAAAACTTTTAGCCAACACTGATTAAAATTTTTCAGTCACATTGATAAGAAAAAGTCTACACAAAAACCCCATATGTAAGCATAGCAAAAATAACGTTGATCAATTTCAATATAAATAAATAATTGTAGTTAAACTAAAAATAATCTCAATTAATGTTAGACTGTCTAAATGTGTTAGATCATCTACTGTTTAATATGTAATTTTTATTACATTTGATAGATTATTTCATTAGATGTTTTATCTTTAAACGTTTACTAAAACCTGAACTACTTGATAAAACCGTCTAAATCATTGTAACGACATTTATTTTATATATGAATTTTCATTCGCATGTAATTTTTTTAATGTAAATTACGATTTCTTTTAGTGTTAAAAATGATTTTGTAAAAAGATAAATTGATGAGAAACTATTTAAAAATAGTCATAAGATAATTTAACTATTTACAACAATATATATATATATATATATATATATATATATATATATATATATATATATATAACAATCAAGTATATAGTTCTTCCTTTAGTTTTAACTAACTATCTTTTAAATCCTAGAGCACCAAATAAAAATATTTTTATTAATAATAAAAAATAAAATTAAATGAGACTTGTCTCAATCCTTTACAAATACATATACAAAGTACATAGAAGCACATAAAAAATTACATAAAATTTAATCTTCATTGTTAGTTTCATACTTTATTTTTCTAATTTCAGATAACTCCTAACAATAAATTATTGCTCTTTAAATAACTCTTTGTAATAGATTCTTACGCCCATTTACAGTAAACTCAAAATTATAAGTAAAATTGTAGTTTGTATAAAAAACCAAATCAGTTCCATTATGAAAGTACACTAAAAATTTAATCTTCATTACATACTTTTTTTTTTTCTAATTTCAGATAACTCCTCACAATAAATTATTGCTCTTTAAATAACTCTTTGTAATAGATTCTCACTCGCATTTACACTAAACAAATTATAAGTAAAATTGTAGTTTGTATCAATAACCAAATCAGGTCCATTACGAAAGTACACTAAAATCTTAACTTTCAATTGTCTTTAATATTGACGTTAGAAATAATTCCATATGCTTAACTGACTTTAGTTAAGCCCCTTATCAAAATTCTTTGTGTAGTCTTTAGTTAAGCCCCTTATCAAAATTCTTTGTGTAGTCTTATTTTCCTTTAGCAATTAAGAATGTCCGAGTCTAGAATCTAGTGTTCGAATTGTTTTTTTTTTTTTTTTTAATTACAAAAAATAAACTTAATGAAAGTATTTAAAAGATGTTCCAACCCTACTACAAACAAAACAACAAAAATCCTCTCAAAGTCAGGACCTACTCTTAAAGAACAAAAAGTAATAACAATAATAGAAGAAAGAAGGGAGGCTTAACCAGTGTGAGAAAGGCTCCCAAGTACACAAAGCTACAAAAACCCACAAAGGATTAACAGGTAGATAGCCACAAATAATCAACTTACACAGTTATATACCGAAATAGAAAAAAAAAAAAAAAAAAAAAAAAAAACTAAACAAATCCTCTATGAGAATTCAAAGTTCGTTAGGTGCTCCCAAACAGGTTGATGCAGATCTTCCATGCAGGTGAATCCACAGCGTAGTCTGCACCTCCATCAAAATAGAAAATCCCTTGCAAGCTCTTCAAGTTGTTAATAGTTACCTTGCACAAAGAACAACACACCTATATCCTTCCTGTCCTCACACAATTGGCCATCTATGATCAAGACCTACAATCCCTTCAATGTCACAACACCCTACTAAACTTGTCTTAAAAATTCAAGTGGATTCAAGAGCCAATCTGATAGCAAAACTTTCACTCTTAATCTACTAAATTTTGCCCAGGTTCAACCATGCATTTGTGCAAGTACAAAAATCTTTACCTCGTCAACCTTTCCGTTATTAGAAATCACCCTATTCCTGTGTGTCCAGATTTCCTTAACCAATGTCAACCACATCCCTTTCGACACTTTGTTTACTTTAGTACTAACCTTGTTTATAGAAAACCCGCAAAAGTGGCATTTGACATCATTACTTGTCACCGAAGTAATCCCTAACCAATTATCACACTTAATCCACAAATGTTGTGCCACCTTGCAAGTAATGAACAAATGTTGGATTGTTTCGACCTCCTTATTGCATAGCAGGCAAAGATTACAACCCACCCCAACACTTGTCCTCTCAAGATTGGCCCTAGACAGAAGCCTATCCAATAGGGCCCTCCATCCAAAGACCATAGCTGTGCTGACACCTTTAGATCTCATAAATACTTAAACACTCTTTTTGTGGTTAGACTATAACCTCACTCAAGGCTTTATATCGTGATTGAATAGTGTAACCGAAATCATTCTCCCCATGCCAACCACACATCAAAAGTGATCATATTCCACTTAAAATACAATACGGTCTCAATTAATTGTTTTTCCACATCCTTCTCCCATTTAAAAAATTCTTTTCTCCACAAAATTTGCCAAATGAAACCCTATGATACCACATTCCTATTCCACGTACCAAAATCACAAATCACTTTACCTTTTACACTTGAAATCGAATAAAGTCTAGAAAATTTTCTCGCTAATGTTCTATTCCCTACCTACCAATCTTCTCAAAATTTAATCATACTATTGTTATCATATTTCCACCTAATTCTTCTATCAAACCAATTGTACTTAGTGTTAACGTCACAAACTGAGCCTAGATCGTTCCACGAATACGAATTCTTCCTACTAGCCAAAGAGCTTCTCATGTCCCTCCAATGTCCATATCTAGATTCAATACTCCGAGACCAACATCCATTTCCACTTCGCGAAGACAATTGAAGGTATGAATTACAATCATATCCAGCCATCATTCTGTTGAAGTGTGTCTGTCCTGATTAAGTCAATAATATCTGCATTTTCTATGATGTTCTGGGAACCCATTTCAACATGGACAATTATTTTACAGGGTCATTCAAATTTATCAGCCATGCCTTTTTGGTCTCATTGTATGTTCCTGCATCTTATGCTAAGAAATACCTCCATGCAGTGTGTTAATTATAAGTAAAAACATACCATACCAATTTCTGATACATATTCCATACAAATCTTACCACTAATAATATATTGGATCTGTACAGTTATTAAACCCAATCACAAGCAATATATATCAGTTACTCATTCCTATCATGCAAATCTGTTCTGAGTCCGACTTGCTTCTTAGATTACTTTCTATAATAAGTTTTTCATTCCACAAAATTTAAACAATTAATCTGATTTAGATATCAATCAAACAAAAACTTTATTTTACCTACTTATTATTCATGTTCAAATTTTGATCAACATAAGAGTAAAGACCTCTAAAATATCACACTTGCTTTAAAAAATGACATTATTCCTATGACTCCAAATATCATACTTGTTTTTAAAAATGACATTATTCTTATGACTCCAAATATCCTGTATATATACTACTGATAATTCTCAGAACATTCACCACTAATCTCTTATCAAGAGAATAAGGGAAAGCAACAACATCACCAATGAGTAACATCTTTGGTTTCCTAAAGTACGAGTATAATACAATTTAAAAAAAAAA
>Ga0209700_104560_pt1 | contig 24740 bp, 11 predicted proteins | sample SiratroredBW_FD_187528 | JGI IMG/M metagenome (GOLD analysis project Ga0209700, IMG submission 187528) | Root nodule microbial communities of legume samples collected from California, USA - Siratro red BW (SPAdes) (version 2) | ecosystem: Host-associated > Plants > Roots > Nodule | place: USA...
ATATATATATATATATTTATATATATATATATATATATATATATATATATATATATATATATATATTGTAAATAGTTTTTGTTGTAATTATATATAATTTAATTATTATATTAATATTGATATATGATATTAGGGCATGGAACCAATGAAAAAAATCTAAAAACCGATAAAAATTGAATAAGCAATTAAAACGGAAGATTTTTTTTTTTAATTCATTTGATTTTTTTTTCAAAATTAAGCATTGTGGTAAGGCTTGAAATTTGACACTTCCAAATTAATTCAAATTAAATTGGATTGGAATTAATTATTTAAATATAATTATATCATCTATTATTGCAACAATATGATAAAGACATGTATGAGAAAAGAAAATCTAACTTACCTAACTTAGTTCATATTTATAAATGTGTGAAAGATAAGTAATATAATATGTTTAACATATAAAGGAGATAAAAACAGAATTGTCTTTATAAGATGAATATTATATTATTAACTTCGAAGGAAAAAATGTTAAACAAAAAAAAAAAAAGTACTAGAAAAAAATAATCAAGATGGAGTGATTTTAATGTTTATATTTTGAATTTATTATAATATTGTATGTATATTTAGAGTAGGTTTGTTGGACTAGGTAAATCATGCATATAATATTTATGTCATAATGTTCAAATATAACATAAACACTTTTGTTCTTTATTTCTTTTTTATTTATTGTAAAAACATAAAGACTTATTGTGCTTTTAATTTATTTTAATTCATTTATTAATAATAAAACTATTATTATATATAAACAAATTAATTAATACTATATATAGTGTTAAAGAAAAAAAACATTTTATTATAATAGAGTAGAAAATGAAACTATTCATAAAAAGAATATAATATTAGATCCACGTATCAAAAAATAAAATCAAATATATATACCAATAAAAACTATACGATATAATCACACAACCGATCCAAATCATAAACATATTAAACCCAATCAAATTTCATATAATTTTTATTTTTTATTGAAATGTACTGTTTAACTAACAATCAAAACAAACTATACTTAAAACACCCCTAATTACGTGGTCATCCTACTAATATTATTTAATCTTAATTAAACTATATTCGAGTTGAAATAAGTATTTTTATTTCTAAGTTTTGATAAACTTTTTCAGAAGAAATTTAGATATAAGTAAAATTTATTTATCTATAAATTAAATTTAGTCTTTCATAAATTTATTTTCCAAAATTTTATTTTTAATTTATATATAATTAATTTTAACCTGTGAATAAATTGATATATTTTTTCTTTTTAGAAATATTTCTAGAGCAGTGGTCCAACACCTCACTATTTGGGTAAAGAGAAAAAAAAATGTACCTTTGTACAACAAACTAGTAATGATTCCAATCTATCATCAAAAGTTATCAGTAGTGACAAGTTGATGTATAGAGGTACCAAAAAAAAAACCATTATGATGTTTATTAATTAGGAAAATGCTTTTTTCTAATTAAACGTCATACTAATATGATAAAACTTACAAAAATGATACTTTGAAAATATAATAAAAATTTATTAAAATAATAATAGTAAGAGTTGTAATGTAGGTATAGAAAATGATCCTAAAACTTATATAAGATATATCTTTAAGATTTATTTTAAAATGAGTACAAAAGGTAGATAAAATTATGAATTTCTTAAGTTGAAACAATAAAATTGATTATTGTAATGAGTGACAACAAAAACTAAGAGTTCTTCGGAAACTTTGGTTGCATCCTTGGTTTTACATTGCGGGACATGAAATGGCACAACACAAAGGCTGTCTACATAGCATGTCTCATCAACCAGACATCAATCTGAATCGTTTGTGTCATTGCCCTTCTACCTTTCTCCTCATTATATCATAAACATGCATACCATTTTAGAAATTAACTCATACTTCCCTTTCCTAACATGTGATTTACAATACCAACCAAAAGAAGAAAAATATTGCAGTACAGTACTACTCCACAAACTGTGAATTGGGTTCTGCATCTTCCATTATGGAGACACCAACCTCTATTCTCAATACATAACATGTCACGGCCATAATATATAAGATGGATATTAATAACTGGTTCTTGTACTTTCAGTGAAACAAGATTAAAGTGGAGTCACCACCAACACTGAATGTAAAAGCTTTAACTAGTTCATATAATATTCCCTGCAAATTATATGTGGCAATTCAAAGTGCAAGGTATCATCCAGCTGGCAATTAGTACTGAAATGCATAGGTAGAACAAGAAACAATTGACTCAGAAGACATTACGCCTTCAAATCATCTTATATTCAGATTTCAGACCTAATCTCTTTCTTTGATGGTAGATGTAATGAAACACTTTTTTTATATATGTATAAATGTGGTACAGCAAAACAGACGTCTTAATACTATCATACAGAAGGTTAATGACACACTCAGACTCCAAATAAAGTCTTGCTTAAAATATTATTATATTTCTCACAAGAAATTTGTAACTGTAGTTTCGGATTATCATGTTAAGTTTGCTTCCAATTAATATTTTCTTAACTTTGCAAATTTTTTTAAAAGTTAAAAATGCTTAAACTAATTATATCTACATCTCAAGAAAAAGCATTGGAATTGGATAGCTGGTGGTTTAAAATTAGATAATATTTTTCTGTAGTACACACCTAAATTTGTATACTCAACTAATTCCTAAACTGTGTATGGTAAACAATGTTAATTTTAATTAATGTAGAAGTTGATAAATTAATGGATTTCTGAACCATTATTTTGTATTTTAAGAAGAGAGGTGAAACTGGTTGCACATGTATCTGTGTCAGAGAAAGGTAGTTTACCTGACGATGAACTTGAATCATGTAAAAGAAACCTAAATGCATACCAGATAGTCACCAAAATTATGAATATTTTTTTGAATCTTATATACAATATTATGAACAAATCTGCAGCAACATGAAATGAAATTAACATTTGCTTTCATATCCTTAAAACCCTAAGAACTGAACCAGGCAAAAACCATCAGATCAATGAAATTCTGAAGAAAACATTGGTTCAAACTTTCACCCTTCAACTGCCTGGAAAACAGACTAATAACTTTCAACAAAAAATAATTAATGTTATGAACTTAAATACCAAATATTAAGGGGGTTAATTACAATCTTACCCCGCAGACATGAAAGTCTAGCAAGAGCTAGCCCTTGTTGTAGAAATAGAAATAGAACTGTTTTTGTTGACAAAGATCTCCTAATGTTGGAAAGAAAACCATGAATCGTCTATTGCTGATGCAGCATCATCAAGATTCTCAACTCCAAAACATTCTCCCATGGAGGTAGAATTTATGTGTGAATCTTGATGCTGCTGCACCTGCAAACAACGACTATATATAAATCCTTGTAGCTTCAACTTCCTTTCTCAGCTTGAGCGATGATCGACTTTTGGATCCAATTCATGGTACTTTGCTATATATACGACAGATATATATACATAGCAGAATAGTGAACAATTTAGGGAACCCTAACAGAATATACAGTTTTCACAGACTGCAGATTCAACATAGACACACACATGTGTGTATATACATACATATATATACACATACATATATATGTGTATATATATATATAGAGAGAGAGAGAGAGAGAATTAGATATAAAACGATTGTGAACAGTAGCAAGGCATATGAAAGGGAGGGAAGCAATTAAAGTAGAGAAACTAGTTAAATTAAAGCTAAATAGCCTTTAATTGGTGGATGATTCATGGGTTTTGTGTGTTTCTATCATTGGTGGTGATTTGGTGTATATATATAATGCAAATAACACAATCCAATGGGTGGTTTTGATTATATACAGTGAATTATTCATCAGAATGCCCATTAGATGGTGGTCTTGGATTAGAACAAAATGGATGGCTATATAGTTTGTGTTTTTGAGAGCACCCTTGTGTTCCATTTAACAAACTGACCCAAATAGCATGAAAAAGAAATAGAAGATTGAAAACAGGAAAAAAAAAAAAAAAAAAAAAAAAAAACGAAGAAGAAGAAGAAGAAGAAGAAGAAGAAGAAGAAGAAGAAGAGAGCATGGTGTGGGTGAAGAAATGACAAAAAGTTTGGGAATATTAAAAAAAGACTTGGAGCTGGTAGGTCAAGATCCAGTTGCAATTGAATCTGCTGTATATATAACTGTTGAGAGAGAAAGAGAAAGTAGAGAAGGGTTTAGTTTGAGGTTGCCACACACACAAACACACGCAATGTTAAATGCTGTGTTACCAATACTATCTGTCAAGAGAAGAAAGATGACACAATTTTTTTTTTTTTAATTATTAATTGTTATTGTGAAACTCTCAATGATTATATTCTCATTTTTCTTAGAATATTTTGTAGACTCTAATTTTTTATGCAATTAACAAAAAATTACCTCAAGTTATTTATTTAACAGAGATAAATTATTTTAATTATCATTCGGGATGAAAGAAATTACTTTAACAATTACAAAACTCGATCTCTCTCTCTCTATATATATATATGCATTTATGAATAAATATTTTCTATTAAATAAATAAACGACAAATATAAAATTATACCAGTGTAAATAAGTTCAAAGATAATCTATTTAATCACATGTGGCGAATTAACTCTACTATTACAAACATCTCTAACTTCCGAAATAACTTAAACAAACCATAATGTGAACCATTTAATTGCAACAGACAATGTATTAAAAATATTATAAATATTTTTTGTGATGGTCGAAGTCTGCATATTAGTACAAACTTAAGAACAATATGTTTCGCAATAAATTGGGTGAAAGAGATAGGTGTTCAAATATTATTCACATGGAGATTTCTAGTGTTTATAAAATAACAATGAAATTCAAAGATTATTTGTCAAATACAATCTCACAAATATAATATAATACTAATTTGAGGAGTACATTTTATTATTTTGATTAGACACACAAATTTATACTTTTTTATCCATCTTTATCAATCAAATAAGTTATTTTCTGATTTACTTTCTTCTTCCTTTTTCTTACCAATAATTTGTAAAATAAATTTTTAGAATTTATTATATATGAATAACTGAGTCTAATTTTCATATACTATCATAATTTTGTTATACAATTACTGAATTAAATTTAGATATGATTTAAAAAACTATTATACAAGTTAATGATACAATAATCCATAAGCTGACAAATATATCCAGTTAAATTAAAAGATCATTTTCTGCTACAATTTTAGCCAAGGTAAGTTGAGTAATTACAAATTTATTATTTTCATTGGAAAATTCAAGCTCCTTAGTCCCTCTTTCTTCATGAAGAAACGAGAATCATTGTTTCATTTATCATTTATCACTAAAAGACATGAACTTGACATGATGGATGCCCATTTGCAATCCAAAATTTTAGGGGAAGGAGATGGTTCTAACCTATGGTCTGGTGAGCTTTTAGGTTTAAAAAGTATTTGGAAATTTATATTTATTTGATTTTAAAGAGAAGCTATGAATTTAAATTTGTAATACATCATATGCGAAATTTTATCTTGTTCTTCTCGAGCAACACTTTAGGGTTGAACGACTTTTAGGTTATGAATTAATAATGGTACAAATTTGTTAATCTTCCTTTAAATAATAAGGCTGTAAAGTACAAAAAAAAATGAGAATGTATAATATATTTGTATAGTATTTTATACATAAGAGAGATTAAATTACATTTTTTAATTGGAGCAAGTTTATAATAAAATTAATATTATAAATAAAATTGTATATAAAGTATTAGATAAAGAGGTTAATTTTACGAGCTTAGTTTTTCTTTAAATACTAGTAACTGATTAAATATTAACATAAATATGACTTTTAAATATGTAAAAATTAAATTTTATCAATAAGTTAAAATTAGTTCATGTATAAGTTAAAAATCATGTTAATATGAAATATTTTTTACAAATTAACTTAAACAAAGTTAATTTATCATATAATTTTTATTTTTCTTATTTTTTACTTTAATTATTTTTAAAAAATTCGAAACAAACTTTAATTTATTAGAGTTAGTTTATATTTAAAGTTTGACCGAGTTAATAGATAACTTTAGTGTCTCAGTGGTGTAGAAAAATACAAATAATTAATTTACTCTGCTTTTGAAAAAAAAAACTATTTACCTTTGCATAAATAATCTATATACTAATACATAAAGGTTATATTATTTTTTATCAATGTGTTTAGTCTATAATTTTTTGTACAGTTTTACTGTTAATCTGAGAAACTTTTGCTTTTTGACTAATGTGATCATCATTATTATTTTTTGTTTGGTGATAGTAGAAATCAAATATTATTTACTGATTAAAAACAAAACTATCTTAATAAAATAAAAAATTATTAAAAATCGTCATCAAAATATTATTAAAGTAAAATTAAAAATGTGGAAAAAGTGTAATAGATATAATCAACGTAGACCACGCGCATTTTCTAATAAATAGTAAAACGTAGTATTTTATAATAGTTTTATTTTTACTCTTCTTTTCAAAATCTGACCCACGTGAAGAAGGTACGGAAAATCATTTCTTTTTTTATAAAAAAAAGGGTCACGACAACTAACGGAAAATAAAAGGAACCAAATGTGACACAACACAAATTAAAAATAAAAGTAAAAGTACCCATGTGAAATATGGGTTTTATATATCACTGTATTGTTTTTCTAAGTTTCAGTCGTAAACTTTTTTATTTTTTTATCCAATAATATGCTACCTAATAGAACATCCTTTTTTATATCTTATCTAATAACACGTTATCTATTATCAACACAGTATTAGACTTCTTAAATAGTATACTAGCTTAATAAATGTTCAATTAATTATTTAGTAGTTCTTGCCTACTTTTAGTTTTTATATATAAAATTACTTTTAGGTTTTTTTTTTATACATTTTTATTAGTTCATACGAGTTTAGATGGTAGAAATTAAATAAAATTAAAGGTATATATGTTTTAGAAACTAAAGGAAGTTAAAATTACATGTGTATGAACTAAAAAAAACTTCTCATATGTTTAATAAACTAAAAAAAAGAAGGTTTATGCATATATAGAAACTAAATAAGAAATTAAATTTTAATAATATATATATATATATATATATATATATATATATATATATATAAAATTAAATGATAAAGGAAATAAATTTTGCACTGATTGTGCATCAGATGTAAATTATATTTTAATACAATCTTAATTTATAAAACGAAATATTATTAGTAAGACCATTGTTATTTTTAAAAAATGCCATGTATTTTTATTTTGAATATATTTTTAGTTTGAATAATTTTACACTAGTAATAAAACACATGTTACAATAACGTGAGCGTATTGGATAAAAGGCAAAAAGAACTAATCTTGATAATTATTTTATTTAAAAATAATCATGAATATTGATGTAATTATATGTCTAAGATTAACTTCTCACACTTTATGTAAAAAAAAAAAAAAAGTTCTCACCCTTTCACCTAATGTGTTTCTAAAACTTAACATGACATACAAATAAATAATTTTATATAATAAGTGATTTCTATCAGTTCAATTATAGAAATTTTAACTGGATATCTTGTATAACTAAATATTCAAAGTTATAATAATCAAACTTATGCAGTAATTGGATAATTTAGACTCATTAAGTGAAAATTGTATATGAAGTGAGAATCTGATAGCTTTTTACTGTTAATTTAAAATAAGTCATGTTTATAAAATACTATAATGTAAGTCGTGATAAAAAAAAAAAAAAAAAACTCTTTCTCATTTTTTCCAACTTTAGAGAGGCAAATATTCCGAAGATTTGAGGAAATGCTCATGATATATCAAAATGAAACCCAATATTGATATTAAGTTTCATGGAAGATCATAAAAATGAAAAATGAAAAAAAAATGTGTGAAATAGAATAAAGATCTATTACATCCACGCCATATTACTTTAATGGTTATAACAATAATGCCCAATCTTAAATAACATGATAAACATCATTGAAATTTTAATTCTAACATCATTGGAATCATTTATTAAAAGAGACAATGAATTAAAAGGAAAAAGAAAAAAAATGAAAAAATGTGAAAGGATTTTATATATATATATATTTTCAATATCATTCTGAACTTGACCTTCATAAACGGAGTGGAATCTTAATGGAAAGCATACTTTAAAAGAAAAATTAGTGTGGTGATTAGCAAACCATAATTTGTTATTTATGAATATGAATGCTCAAGCATCAAGAACATTACACTATAATTTTTAATGGAGTATTTTTTGTGTCTTCTCTGAGAGTATTGGACCAGGAATCAACTACTGTTTATAAATTTGTAGCCACTTATATAATAATATAAATGCTTCTCTTCCACCGAACTCTTGTTGGGAAAGTTAGTGTTCACATAGTAAGATAACAAATTTCATAATGCGACAAATTTAGCATTGATGATTGTTTTTTTCTTCACTATTGTTAATTAGCCATTCTCGTACGAACGTGATGAGGATTAGCTTGGAGAGAATTTATTTTGGCAATGAAAAGTGACTCAAAATTGACTCATAAATCTCAAATTTGATTTTTGTTGGTTGTCCTTGTTATGCCTTAGTAATATTGTAACCTTTTTGTTAATACTTTATTATAACATGATCAAACATTAAAACAACGTAATATTCCCCCTGCTTAAACTTTTATTCCACCAAAACAAAAAAATTTAGCGAAAGAGATATTCACTATGTATCAGTTTTAACTTATTATCACTGTGATGATCATTATAAATGGTAATACTACTGCACTGTTTTTGTCATTTGCATTGATATTTTTTCTGTATGAAACCTCTCCTCACTCCTCAGCATTGCAACTTATACGCAATAACACATGCTCACATGCTAACATTGTGCTTGACATGTCCCACATGCTCATTACATCAAGATACGTGGCACTTAAATATAACTACAATGCCTTGCTTTTAGAATGAAGAAGATATCCAAACAAAAAAAAAAAATTCTGAAAAGTAAAAGTGTGTGTATATTGACTATGTTTTTTTTTTACAAACATATCCCGATTTCTTTTACACTTTTATATGAGAAGGGATACATTTATACATTAATTCATTTTTCGCTGGTAAAACAAAAATAAACTAACTAAAAAGAATTACTCTTAATTTCTGTTTTTTATTTAATTTCAAAGTAACAATTCATATAATTAACAATAGTGAAATGTATTCAGTTTTCTTTTTCATAAAAAATATAATATTTCTTAAAAATGTATGTATATTGTACCGAAATCAAAAGATAGTCTACTAAGATTCTATATTGACACTGAGAGGTTGTCGGTCTAAATTTTGTATATAAGTTGAGAAGTAGCCGACGGAGATTTTGTATCAAGATATACCGAGGCTATAGAAGTAGTCTACTGAGATCCTATACTGAGACTGAAGTAGACAATCGAAATCCTATATCGAGATCCTGTATCAAAGTTATGAGGTAGTCGACCGAGACTGTGCACAAATGTGAAGAGGTAGTTGGTCGATGTCATGCACTATGCCTAATGCACATAATTAATTATGATAATTAATAATCTAAAACCTATATGTATTGTCAGGATTAACCTAGAAGGTCATGATAATCCAGACCGACCATGGAAAGGTGCATGCAGATGTTTATAAATAGCATAACACTATCCAATGAAAGGTACACTTTTAGCAAGCTTTCAAACTTTTCGAATACAGAGCACTATCTTGAGCGTTGAAGAACCTTTTGCAAGTACCTCAAAGACCGACTACTTGAAGACCGACATCTTCTTCTAATCAAGTGTTAAGACATCCGCTAAAGGTCGAGCCTGAGACCTCCATTGAAGGTCGAGCCCGAGACCTCCACTTAAAAAGTCCTCCGCTAAAGTTGAGACCGAGTCCTCCACTAAAGCTAAGACCGAGAACAATTGTTTGAAAATCGAAGATCAAAGAGTGACATACTGTGACGAAGACTCCTTCAATGTTTGTACAAAAACAACATATATATATATATATATATATATATATATATATATATATAAAAAAATAAAATATGAAAGGCAAAGCATAAAATGTCAAGAGATGAACAAGCACATGTTCCATTTTTCACACTCCTTGTTAATATATAAAGGCAAAAGAAAAGTAAAAGTTTTGGGTAGGGAAAACAAACATATACATTGTAATTTTCTCTCCTCATTTGTTTGTGCAATTTTTTTTCTTCCTTTGTAGGTATGGAAGTTTTCATCAATTTCATACTATCCTCCTATTCCTATTGGTCTAAAAGTCCCAAAGAAGATAAAAAAAAATTCCTTTTATGAAGTAATTTTGAAGAAGTTATTCTACTATATTCTTCAATTGTTGGTGAAGAATTTAATATTGAATCATGTGTTGGCATGAGTTTGAGTCTATTGAAAATGTTAAAAAATGTTATCATGCTATCATTTGTCAAGAAGAATAGTTTTGGAATATATGTTCAATTAAATAAAGAAAAGAAAACTATCTTAAGATGTTGTACGGAAGATCAATACAAAATGAAAAATGATGTAAATAGAGAAAATCAGGATAACATTTGTAAGAAGAAAAAAAGTGATTAACTTTTTAAAAAGCTTATCAAGTTTTAATTATTATTTCGAGAGACGATATAAAAAATAATTAAGTTATTAAATCATTCAACGATCATAATCTTATTATACTTAACCTTAAAAGTGTGTGTTATATATATTATAAGCCATAAAAAAAAGTGTTATAACAAAAACTTTGGTGAAAAACATGGTCAAATACACTTATATAGTTTACCTAAGTAATAAGTAGAGAATAATTTTTTCCAGTTCATGAAATATATGTAGTTTACATAAGTAATTTAAGTTAATATTTAACATAATTTATGTCATAAAACTACCTTTTGTATAAATGATCTATTATAAAATCATAACTAAAAAAATTGGAAAGGTAAAAGGAGGGAAACTTGTTTTATATGATTCTTCGTGCTTCTCTTTTCTATTGTCTTTAACTTTTTTTTTTGTTTTTATAACTATTAAATATATTAATGAAAAGGATTAAGAATTACATCTTTTAAACTTTTTAATACCTATTGTTTTTTCATCTTTGTTCTCTATATTTATTAATAGAAGAAAAGAAGAGTGATAATTGAATTGCAACATATTCATCCATAAAACACACATTCCTATTAAATGTTAATTAATTTGAAACTAAATAAAAAGCTTACATTAAGAGTAATTCTTATTAGTTGCTATTGGAATACATGATTCCCCCCTTCTCTCTCTTTATATATATATATATATATATATATATATATATATATATATATATATATATATATATATATATATATTTAAAGAAAATTTTATAAGTTTATGATAATTAAGAATTTAGTGTAAATAATTAATTTCATATATTAATAGGCAGTTGATTATACAATGATATCTTATATTGACATAAGTATGATGTTTTTATTACTTCTACAGTGATTATTCACACAAACTGTTATTTTCACTAAATATATAAATTCAAAAGATAGTTAGCAACTAATTACATGGCAATGTTAGAAAAAAATTACAAAAAATTTAAAAATATATGTTTATGTTAAAAGGAAACTAAATTCTGATGATGGTTTGTACAAACTCTACAAAATTGGATTCCAACTGTCTTGGTAACTAAGAATCTCTTCTACTTTTATTGGTTCAGACAATAATGATTAAATAAGAGTCTCGTGCAGCCAACTCACTTTAGTATCAAATTCTAACCTAATATGCCAAAGTAAAGAAACGGGAAAATGCCTCACTCATGGCCAACAACCTAGTACTATATTTAATCCTTAGGTGGCTCTCATATTGAGATCTAACTTTAAGTACTGTAACTTATAACAAAATACTATCAAATTCTCATCATTCATTTGAAAGCAACCTTTCTTTATTTTCTATAACGTCACTATTCATAAAAAAAATACGCACAGAGAATTAAAAAATATACGGTATATCAACAACTTTTGTTTTTTTCACGTTTAAATAAACAATATGTTTGGACACGAAGTAATTTGAATAAAACATGAAAACTACAGTGACATAGCAATGAAACACTGTATATGAACATGTATAATCCACAAACATTTTAGGATTAGGTGGTCGGCTAAACAAATTTTGTATGATTGAGACAGAAAGAGAGAAAATGTTATTTAATTCAAATTTGTCTGCAAGTGGAAGGATTTCATCATTTACTCATTAGCTCCTATATTAGTTCAATTTATCTGGGGGAGTTGTTAAGTTAATCTTGTTCCTTTATCAATTGTTAAATATCAAAGGAAATATTATATATATATGTATGTATGTATATTATACTATGGCACTAACATCATGAAGGAAGAAGGGAAATATTTTAGTTTGACAAAAAGTATTTTTATACGAAAAAATTAGTAAACTGTTATAATATATTAATGGGAAAGGTGCTTCTATTGGTAATAGATTCACGATGGCTTTCACTTTCACATCTCATTATGATATGAAAGCACAGATTACAGAAAATATAAGTATAAAATAAGAAAACCGCACAAAAAGTTTGACAGTGATCTATTTTTATATTTTTTTGTTGAAACGAAAAGCCAGAGGTAAATCCAATGTAGATTAGGTTCAATCTTGGACTTCACATGGCATGCACAGCGATGAGTTTAATAATTAATTAAGCTAATATTGTAGCATAATGCGTCGTTATGAAATGATGTTATGGATCTTTATTCAACTTAATGAGGAAGCATAGATTAATGAGCGAATCCTTAATCATGATTTGAAACTAATTAAGTAATTAAGAGAATAGGAGAGAATGCATATTAGAACATGTTTCAACCTTGTTTGGATCAAACAGTTGATGATGATTAATTAATGAAACATTTTAGGAGGATGACACAATGGTTTGTCCGTGGTTTTGGGTTTTGGTTTTGAAACAGTGGGCGGTTTCAGGCATTAAAAATTGTGCTTAGTTTCTTTGACTTGTTAATGTATTCACACACACATAGCATTCATATAAATAATAATCATCGCAAGATGCTCAAATATTCTCATTTGATGCGTCTCTAATGATGGCCTAGAATTAATTCACCATTTTTTAAAATCATTTTTGTCCTTTCTCACCAGAGTCAACACAACCTTAATTAATACTCATTTTTTAATCCTACAATTCAGTGATATGTTGTCGACTCCCCATTAAAAACTCAACTCTTTCAATGATTCTTGAAACAAATTATACAAATTTTAGTTATGCACCATTAGCCCACCATATTCAGAAATAGGAACCACCATGTTGAATTTCCATTCCAATTTTAATCTTCGTTCTTTATTAGATAAATCTTAAGAAATTAAAATTACAATTACATCTGTTATATAATACTTTTATACGGTTATATGTATATAGGATATATATAAGGTAGTTTTTAGTATATTTTACTGTATGAGAAGATAGAATAATAAGCATTCATTTTTCTTGTTTTATCTTTTTTTTACCTTACATGATAATCAGAGTTATTTTTTTCTTCATAATAAAATGTTGATCCAATTTTTGTTAGCTCTTCTAATAATACTGTTACTTCTTTTTTAACTTTTTTCTTTTTCAACTCACATACGCTATTAACATCTATAACAATTTCTTACTTTGAGTTCTTGTCAGGTTTTTTCTCATACAATTATTTTTTTAAATTTTTAGAATGGACAACTTTTTTTTTATTTCTCTTATAGATAAATTGTGTAAAGTTGACACAATTTCATTAGTAAGAAATCGTGTCATTATAGGACAATTTCAAATAATTTAAAATGAAATTATATCAGTATAACACGATTTTAGGTATTAATTAAAATTATACTGGTGTGACACAATTTCAATTGTTATGAAATCATATTGATGTAATACGATTTCAGTTTAATTTTATTATACTCAAATCATACTAATGTGACATGATTTTAGTTTAACTTTATTATACTAAAATCGTACTAATGTGGCATAATTTCAATTAATTTTTTCAAATCGTGTCATGGTGACACTATTATATTGTGCCAACTTAGTACGATTTATCTATAATGAAAATAATTTTTTTTACCCATTCTGAAAACTTCCACGAAAAATTACACCACCAAATGGGAAAATATTGATTCTCGTCGATGTAATCTCATCAAACTTATGATTTTTTTTAAAAGAAACTTATGCACTTTTTTTTTAAAGATTCTACCATTCCTCTCCATTTTCTTGATGCAATATTTTATAAGGTCAATCTTTATTAAAATTAGAACAAATTTAATCAATTAGCTTTTCTTATTTTTAACTGTAAAGACTTAATCGTAATTTTGATATTTTGTAGTTTTAGTGTTTAAATTTTTTTGATAATTTTAGTATTTATTAATTTAATTGTTTGATTTTTATCTATATATTTGAAAAATTAATAGTCTCATTCTCAACCAACATGATAAAGTGATATTATCAATTAATTAATTTTCTTAAATTAAATAATTTTAAAAAAATTATTTAAGTTACGAAGACATTTTTCCAACTTGAAATAAATTATCTATTTGGAATAAGACATAATCAAAATCATAAAAAAATTGACGGTAACTTATAAGAATTGAAATATTCCATTTTTAAATATATTAATAAAAATTACTTATATCAAAATTGTTATTTTTTAAATGCATGTCATAACGGAACATTCAAAGCTGCGAGAACTACAATTGATTAAATCTTTCAAGTCAGCCATATTTTTATCTAACAATAATAGCCCATAGAATTATGAAAACAATTATATAGATTTACATATATTGTAATCTTATATTAATATAATATGCATCAATGCTAGATATTTAATATATTTATAAATAGGTAAATTTATCACAAACATCTTTGATGTTCGTACCTATTCTAATTAAATCTTTAACATAAAAAGTAATCTAATGTGTCATCTCTTTTTACGTTGTTATTATTGGTCTTTTCTTCTCTCCTTCTGCTTGTGCAGTTGCCTCTTCGATAATGTCTTCTATTAAGTTTTACATTTTGTTTATCTCTCGTGCTTTCTCAATTAATAAGAGTTAAACATATCACATTATATTTGAATGCAAACTCTATCGGTCCTCAATAATAACTTTTGAATTCTATAATTTAAAAGTTATTTTATAACATTCTTCGATTAAACAATTCATAATTTAAAAAAATAAATATTTGAAAGGTTTTTTTAATGCAAAAAGTGTCTTTCTGAATATAAAATCTAAATTTTTTTAATGTAAAAATTAATTTTTAAATTTTATATTTCACAAATAAAAAATGACTATTAAATTACTCAATCTAAATTTTATTTTATGAAAAATGACTTTTGAATTATACAACTCAAAAACCTTTTTATGTGAAAAATATCTTCCAGATATTGAATAATTTGAAAGTCAAAAATATATTCTATATTATATAATTTGGAAAAAAGTTTTATGTAAAAAGTGTGTTTTAAATTATCTAATTTAAAAGCTTTTTTTTATGAGAAAATTACTTCTAAATTAAAAAGACAATTTTAACTTTTCAATTATACCATTCGAAAATTTTTCAAATTATAAAGTCTTACAAAAAGCTTTAAACCAAAAAGAATAAAATGGAGATTTTCATATTTATGGTGGTGCAAAAGGAAAGCATGGATGCAAAAAGAAATCCCTTCAATTTTTCAAAACCCAAATCCTGCATATACCGAACTATTTGATTCTTTTCAGTCTTAAGAATGCTAATACTCTAGGGTAGAAGCACTTGAATTTTCGAAATTTAACCGTGTGTACTTGTTTGAAACCACTTTAGATTGTGAAAAGATCTTAGATTGTAAAATCAAATATATAGAAAACATTAAAATATAGGAATTTATGTAATAACCTGAGATCGATTATCAAAATTATCGATTTTAAAAAATAGTGATATGATGGAAATACAGTGTTAATACTCGTGAACACAGTACCAATAACATGTTGAGATTATTAATAGAAGTATATCTAAAGTATTACCGTACAAATCTAAATCACAAACAGTTTCACCCAATTGTAACAATTCAACTAATCCTTAATGTGCTTTTGGGCTTAGTCTTACTAGATTGAAATCCGGCCTTTGCTTTCTGCACCCACAAATTACTTCCCACATAACTTAAATTTTAGCCTTTGATATAAACCGTGCTGGTGGGGATTCCTTCACAAGGTTCATATCCATCATATGGAAGTTGCATTATGTACCCCCATATTTTAAAGTTGCACGCATAAAGTTTGAAATTCCAATTTTAACCTTTCGAAATTAAATTCAGTTCCGGACATTCAATTTCGAAATGTTTAATCTGATTATTTTCTGGAATGTGTATTTTAAAACATTAAAAAGTTAAATTTTTTAATTTCAGAATATAAAATTTGAAATATAAAATTGTATTCCAAAATATATATTTTGTATTTCGACATTCACATTTCAAAATATATTTCTATTTCAGATATAATTTCGAAATTGTAATTCATAACTACAATTTTATTTTATAAATCTGAATTGGGGACAGTTTTTGTGATTTCATCAAGAGTGCAGCTTGTAACACCCCATCATATAAGGCCTGCTATTGATACACCAAATTACTATTTAAACTTTCAACCAAAGTGATATGAGAAAAAAAAAAATCTTTTTACACCTAGTTAAAAATGCCAAAAAGGATATTAATGACTGAGACTTCAATAAGCATTAGTCTGGAACTAAAAAGGATAAAATGAATAAGGAATGGATATGCTGGTTGGTGAGTTATAAGATTCGATGTGGAATACAATATACGATAAAGGACACGTGGCAGACAAATAAAGAAGACATGTAAGGCAGTGGAAGATAGATAAGGGACCGGCCATTAATGTAACACAGGTAAGCTACTACAACAACACCTGGCCCAATAACCTTCTTCCATGTGCCACTTCATGTTCTTCAAACTCAACTCATCATCTTTCCAATGCCTTATGTCATGCTCCATCAGTAACTGTGGTCAAAGGTATCATAAGAAAACATGTTAGGATCAAAAAAAGTATTTACTACAAAATATGGTACCTATAACAGCATCAAGAGTATTTAGGATAGTCAAAGGTAGCGAAAGAAGATAGTTATGAAAGGCACGAGCAGTCTTAGTTGCATGTTGAAAAAGTTATCAAAGTCACAGTTTTGTCTCAGCAAGCACTGTGGCCAGCAAGAATGCCTCGCTAGCAGTGAGTTGGTCATATCTGCATCTGCTTCCATCCTCATGACCCTATTTAAGACCTCCATCTTCTTCACCTTTAACCTTCACCATTACTCACTCAAAGCCTACAAATTCTAAGCACAATAACACTTCAAACACTCCCAAAATGTCTCCCATTTTTCTCTCCAAGTTCCTCCTCCTTCTCATCCTACTTCTGAACCCCCATGCCAACATCACAAGAGGGTGTGCAAGACCCTTGGAACATAATGGCCCTAAGTACATTAACCTGAAGGCTGAGAAAGGCAATGCAAAAAGAGCTTTCAAAGGAGGGAGTGTGGAAGCTTGTATGCCAAAAGGATTTCGACGATCTTCTGCTCCAAGCAGATATATCAATTATCAGCCTCTTGGATCGACGTGTTCTTCGGCGAAGGTGGTGAATGATCCTCGAGCTTGAGCAGTACAGAACATGCCATTGATCAGTGAATGAACCCTCTAATGTCAAGTCATGCATACATACTTAACCATACATACACGTATGTGTGCATAATAGGCATGCATAAAGGATATATAGTGAGATATGTATAATGTAACCTATCTACTTGAAAAATCAAGCAATATGTTATGAATACTTTCTTCTTTACCCTACTGCTCAATCTCATGCTCTTTTTTTTTCGATCCATGGATACACCCTCAAGTCTATTTCTAATCCTCAAACAATTATATTTAACCAATATTAAAATTACAACATACAAGTTTGAGTGGTTATTTTTTCAAGTAATGGTATAACTTTAATAAACTTTTAACTTTAACTAGTTATGTAAATTAGATTCGTTTATTTCAGTTTCATCTAAAAATACGTTTACTGTACCTGTCATATATATTGGAAGATAATATATAAAATATATCTATAATACGAACAACTTTTATTTATATATATATATGGTATGAGAAATAGTTCTAAATGGATTTAATTACAAGAATTTAGTAACTAATTATAACTTTTATTTTAGTTTTTTTTTCACTAAAAAAAACTAAAATTACGGATGGGGCAAATCCTTCCAAAATACTCAAAATCAGTCGGTAAATTGGTTGTATGTAAATTTACCAACAAATTTTGTGAGTCCGTCGATAATTACCGACGGATTTATATCTGTCGGTCGGTAAATCCGTCGATAAATCAGAAAATATTAATTATATTATAAAAATCAGTAAATATTAATTACAAATGAAGTTAAATTTGTCGGTAAATCCGTCGATAAATAATGAGAGATGATATTCATCGGTAAAATCTGTCGATAATAGTATTATACCGATAAATAAAATTCCATTGATAATGTTCTGTCGGTATTTAACTTTTTCTTGTAGTGTTTAGATATTTTAGCCTATACCTAAAAGTCTTTTCTATAATCAAAGTCTTTTCTAATGATGTAAAATAAAAATAAAAATTCATCAACAAATTTTGTTAAGATATACTTAGAGGGGTATGTTGCAATTTCCTTAAGTACTTAGGAGTACTCATAATCAACAAATGGAGGGAATTTATCCTTACACTTGCCTTTGAGGATGATGTCCCTTTTGGTTGTCCATGCATTAGAAACTACAATATTTGCAATATTAAGGGAGGAGAAGAAAGTTACTCCACCAGATCCACAAAGTCAATATGATCTGAGGACGGTTCTTCTCCAATGGTAACAAATTACCTACTTACTAGAGGGTGAAAGAGAAGAGAAAGCTATTATATCATACTTAGGAGAAGAAGACGAATGAAATAACACCAAAAAGTAGAAGGAAATGCTCGCACAAAGATTATAATGAACTTAAAAGAAAACGTGATTAATTTTTAAACTATAGGATTAGAAGGTGAAGCATTTAAAAACTTTACTTTAGGACATGAAACGAGAAGACACTCAAGCATCACGTCTTAAGATAACATGGCACGAAAATTTGAGACGTTAGTTTCCAAAATGATGTAATAACTCAAAGAAGTAAAAAACATATAATTAATGCTTAAAACCCTTCATTAATACACATTGAGAATCACATCGTCTCAATCCCATAAAAGGTAAAAAAGTATTGGCCTAAAACAAAATAGTTGTAAACATACAACCTCGAAACTAATTACTTAAGTTATACTCAAGAAACACTAAAACTTGTTGATCCACCAAATTGACATGTACCTCATTCGTAACACAGCAAAAATTATTCTAACATTTACTCTGTCTAAACCAACAATTAAAACATAATACACAATATATAGATATATACAAATATTCACTCACACTGCACTTCAAAAGATTTTTCTCTTTATAGGAAATTAAAACATAACTAATTACATTTACACATATATATAAATAAAATAAGAATTTTTTTAAAAACTTTTAAAACTACAACCGACTCAATCAAGAGCATCTTCCACAGTATCCTTTCTAACATTACCTGCTCGCGTGTATAATACGATCATCGCAGATAGAAACAAAGACACAACATAAACAATAAAGGATAAGATAATAATTCAAAATATCTCAATTAATCTCAAATAATCACGGGTATACATCATTTTACACATAACAATTGACAATATTTATCATCCAACTCAAGACATCACATAATATAGACAAAGTCAATCTACTTTTGGAAGACTTATGCATTGAATAGATCCCAAGATTTGCACCTATCAAACTAACCCCAATTTGTGTGTCTCATCTCATCACCATTAATCTCATATGACAGAGTTAATCCATATGATTATCCTAACCAACCCTCTTTCAAGCTGCAGTTTCAATCATATGAACCTCTTTCGACTCTCGCCACCTAGTAATATTTATCTATTTAATTCCTATTACTAGTAGAGTCAGGATATCAATCGTTAATCAGATCCTTAGACAATGCACATCCTATTTCTTAGCACAAATATTTTCTTTCATGAAAACGATATGCCTACGGATTACATACAATTCATATCATACATCATCAGTTTTCATTCATTTATTCATTCACTTTCCATTTCAATTTCAATAATATCAAGAAAACTTCACCACTTTATATAATCACACAATATCAATATCAAATACAATTCCTCAATCAATCATGCATAAAGACATATCCATAGGTCATACCTATCAAAGTCCTATCACAAGTCATATTCAATACATCAAACAACAATCAAAAGTTTTCACATGCTACTTTCTACCATCATTACTCAAATCAGGTCAATTAATCACACAAAATCAAACTAAACAATCAAACTCATTCAGTGCTCAAGGACTAGTCAGACCTAAAGACTTGAGCACTTATAATCACATATTCAAGTCTTCTACCATAGAGTTCTATTTGAAAGTAACTAACTAGTACAAAAAAAATAAGTTACTAGCTTTCCTTACCTGAGATGACGATTCCCAAAATAATTTTTCCAAACTAGTTAGTAGCACTAACTCAATCTTTAGGGATCTAGAAGTTATCCAAACAAAACCAGATTTCAGTATGATCTTAGTTGAGTTGAGAGAAATACTTTTCTCAACTGTCCATACCAAGATTAATGACAAAAACTTAAGAAAAAGTATAAAACGATGGATCTTTAGAGTAAATAGGAATTTACTCTGTTTGAAAATCTGATCGGATAGAAACGATTCTTAACTCCTTCTGCAAGATGTAAACAAATTCTAAAATAATAGAAATAGTCCTTAACTCCTCAGCTACTGCAAAATGTAATCAGATTCTAAAATAAATGAGATAGAAAGTGTGAGAAATTGAGAGAAAATAAGAGAGACCTATGGAGGATGGCTGGGAAGAGGAACGATGCAGGAGGATTAAATTTCTAATTTCTCTTTTTTCTTTTCTTTTCTTATTCTTTTTATATACATTATTAAGTACAAGTGCAATTCTGTCTTGGGGTTGCATTATTTATGAATTCCGAACTTGATTTATAAATTCCAAACTTGAGAGACTTATTTATTATCTAAAAAATATTCAAAGATAACAAATAAAATACAATCCGAACAAATCATATATATATATATATATATATATATATATATATATATATATATATATATATATATATATATATAATTATAAAATTAATTATAATTAAAGTCTTGCTATATTGATAATTTAGACTACGTTTGCTTCTATAAATAAATACTCAAATAAAAAGAAAAAGAAAACACGAAAATCAAGAAATAAAAAATTAATTAAAATCAGAAAAAAAAGAGTTAACCACTCTTTCTTCCCATAAATAAGAAGATTTGGGAAGAAATTGCCTAAATATAATAAAATATTTATGGTATAATAAATACATAGATTATATAATAAATATTTTATATACTTACAGATGTAATTATTATATTAAATGTATATTATATTATTTATATAATTATTTTTATTATAAATTTATTAATATTAATATTTATATTATAATAAAAAAATAATTAATTATATAATATAACATAATAATATTTATTATTTTTAAAATAATAATAAATTTAATATAATTATAAATAATAATAATAACATATTAATAAAATAAAAAGGATTAAAATAGTAATAATAAATGTATAAAATAACAATAAAAGAAGATAACTAAAAATAAAATACTAATAATTTAGTGTTCAAAACTAAAACGAATAATAAAATCATAAATAATAAAAGTAATAATAATACAATTAAAATAATAATAATAATAATAAAATTATAATAATAATAATAATAATAATATTAACAATAATAACTTAATTACACAAATCAGAAACTTTTCCTTCAAATATTATAATCTTTTCTTTAATCTAAAGAATCAAAATTTTCTTATATTTTTATTTCAATTCCACTTGTTTAAATCCATTCTTAAAACTAAACAAAACATCTCTGAGTACTCACTTAAAACCAAACAAAGACATGTTTAAGAGCTTTTCTTTTAACGAGGATGTTCTTAGAAATTTTTCTTCAATAAAACATTTTTTAACATGTTATCTCTTCCAATTTATCATTTTCATTTTACTTTAAAACTATATTTTAATAGTTTTAAAATAAATTATACATAGTTAAAAAGTGATGGAAAATTGAGAAAGAAAATATCAGGAACATCAAACAATAATGAGATAAGAGTGAGATTCAACAAGGAAATGACACCAGCTTCAACCCAAAATCTTTAAGACATTGAGTTTATGGGTCTTAGTTCTTATATATTGTTCAACTTTCTCATTTCTATACTTACGTGCATCCTGTAAAGCAGACACTAATATTAATGATTCATGCATTTCGATTAAAAGACCCGAAGTAGCAAAGTCTTGGGTCAAAAGAATACTTGATGTTATTATTGTATTAAAATATCAGGATTCCAAATAAAGAAACTTCAATCATTTTTATTTGTTCAAAAAGTAAAAAGAAAGGTAATATCTATCCTTAAATATTAATCTGTATTGATCATAAATCTTAATGACCGAGAATTGTAAAATAATATAGTGAGGTGTCTTATACCAAAATGGACTATTCCTCTCCTCTCAAGATGTTTTTCTTATATGTTATACAACTTTCTCATTTCTATTATCCATTTAAGTTGATTACCGCCACAAACTATCGACTCTGATACCACTTGATGAAAAATTGAAAGGGAAAACATCGAGAAGTCAAATTAGAATGAGACAAGGATCAGACTCGCACAGGCAAATGACACCAACTTCAATCCAAAATCTTAAACATTAAGTTTATGAATCTTCTTTCTTATATATTACTCAACTTTATCATTTTCACTAAATACAGGACTAAATTCACACCTAAATATCTAACAGACTTTTACATAAATTTGAAAATCACATTATTTTTTTGAAATTGAAATTTTCATAAAAAGTAAAAAAGAGATATTTACTACAAATGACCTTACCATAATATAAATATATTAATCATTCATTTTTATGGTATATATTTTGGAGTAAAAGGTGTTAGGATTTCTTTTATGACAGTAAAATTTTATACTCTGTTGCTCATACTATCGAAAATGGATTACATAAAAACGTTGCAACTAGGAAACTTACCAATCTTAAACTTGCATGTCAAACAGTTTTTCGTTCATTTTCTAAAAAGTTGATAAGATTGTTCTGGCTTAATCAAATGGGTTAAACCAGAAAAAAAATAATTTATTAATTGAGAGATTCTTCGACAAGAATATAACCACACCCAAGTGGTATCATTGATGTGACCAAACTTGTAGAAAGCACGTTGCAAGAGAAAATATTTTTCGAGTGCCCACAGTTCCTGTTGGGGAAGTGACACAGCATAAAAGTTCACTTTTTTTTCCCACCTTAGTCTTTACTTAATCATTTCTGCCTTTTGATCCTGAGAAAAATAATATTTTAACACCCTTAAATATAATAATGTATATTAAAAATTTAAATTAAAAAATAAAATTAATATAATCAAAATTATTATTTTATCATAGACCTAATTAATCCTTTTAATCGAAATTGGTTATATGATCGTATACTTAATGTTGATATTGCTAACTCTTCTTAACTGGTTAAATTGAGTTGGTGATTGCAAATACAGCTGCCATACTCATAATTAATCAGTAAAAATGTTAATCAAAGTAATTAGTTCTATCTCTTATAATTAAAAAAACTGATAAGTAAAAGGCTCATAAGTATGAACTTTACCAATGTCTTACAATGATCCAATATTTTGAAAGTTTATTACTATTTTTATAAATAAAAAGTATTTTTAAAAGTAAGATTCGTGTCTCTATACTTTTTATTTAAATATTTATTAATTTAATTGTCAAAATAATTATATATATATATATATATATGTATATATAATTATATATATATATATATATATATATATAATTATATATATATATAATTATATATATATATATATAATTATATATATATATATTATAAACCTAATATTTCTAACCATTATTTTGAATTATCAAGTGAGTATTTCATTTGGATGGTGTCAAATTTGGGATTATATGGCCTAACAATTTATCATCGGTGCAAGGTATACTTACTGAAAATTTTAATGAACTTTTAGTTCTCTGAGAAAAATGAAAACTGTATGATGAATTTAACAGCGCCAATGCAATTTCAGAGCGATCAAAAGGTGGTGAAAGAAATTGTGGTTGATTCATTTAATTATTTCCAGTAAAATTGCTTTCAATGTCTTTGAATGATAGAAATCAAGTTAAATGTGAAAGCAAATTGAGTTTTTAAAGTTAAATTTATTATTCTTGAATGTTAGTGTTCTGAGGCTGAGCTCGAAGGACTCACAAGCTGAGCCTAAACAAATTTAAGCATGAGATTTATTGAGAAATAACATACCATATTATCTTTTTTCTTTTTTAAAGTTCAATATGGAGACACAAGCAGATCCTTAACAAGTTTAAGCATGATATTTCTTGAGCAATAACATATCGATTTCTCTTTTTTTAACCTCAATATGGAGAAATGATAATGAGCCGATATAAAATGGATTTGTATCTATAAACTTAGGTTTTTTTTTTTTTTTTTTGGGAAAAAAATAA
>Ga0209700_104563_pt1 | contig 24734 bp, 12 predicted proteins | sample SiratroredBW_FD_187528 | JGI IMG/M metagenome (GOLD analysis project Ga0209700, IMG submission 187528) | Root nodule microbial communities of legume samples collected from California, USA - Siratro red BW (SPAdes) (version 2) | ecosystem: Host-associated > Plants > Roots > Nodule | place: USA...
TTTTAAAAATTCGCGCGCCAAGTATTTATAGACCAACTGTCATAACGGTTTCAGTCGACTGAATCACAGTTTAGTCGACTAGATTTTTCTCAGTTAGTTATAACTGTTATTTAAAAAATCAGTTTTTGCTTTTATCAATTTTTTTAAATGTTTTATTTGTTTAGAAATATTATTAAAGAGCCCTTCTTCGATTGAGATCATAACCCTCACCAATTTGAACTTCAAACTTACTCTCACAACACATTTCTAGATCCTAGATTCAATTCTTCAAACTTCAAGAAGTCTTCACCCATCTATCACATAATCTAGAGCATCTTCACTTGGTTGAATTCATCAAATCACTGCAGCAGTCCACTGGTGCTAACATAATCATATGTAGTTATCAATTGCTTATATGATTTATTTGGATGTATTCAAGTTTTTTAAATATAGTTAAACAATATATCAACCATATTTGGTTATGATTATGTCTCTAAATATCTTAGTTATGGGTAGATACATAAGTCCTCTTAAACTTGAAATTTGTAAATGTGATTATGCATGTGAATTGATTTGTAGGATGAATGAGTTTTATTGTGTTTAATGATTATAATTGTATAAATAATTCTAAGGTTGAATTTCTTTTTTTTGGCCTAACAATTTTGTTCAACCTTAAAGATAATGACTTAGTTGAATGCACTAAATATCTTTGATCATATGTTTTAGCCATTTACTTTGAATGACTTAGTTACATACACAGAATAACTTTGGTTCTACATTTTAGTTGTTTATTTTGAAAGACTTAATTATATAAACAAAAATAACTTTGATGTGACAGTTTAGTCATTTACTTTGAACGGCTTAATTATATACATTGAATGACTTTGATCTAATGTTTCAGTTGCTTAATTTGAATGACTTAATTATATACACTAAATAATATTGATATGATATTTTAGTTATTTATTTTGAATGACTGTAACTAAATTCATCAAATATCTCTCTTGATTCAAAGTTAGAAAACTTACTTTGTACTCGTTTAATATCATTTATATGATGAGATAACTTGAAGAGATTTCTAAACAAATTTAATTTATTTCAAGAATGTGCCTCATTGAAACATTGTTAGGAAAAATCCACCTTAGAGATTAAAACCAAGCTAAGGAAAAAAATAGTAAATCATTCAATTACAACAATTTAAATCAACTATAATATATCTTTAAGTTGTACTATGCCTTGTTGAGTGGTCCTAAAACAAAGGAATTTTCATCTGCTAGTTGTTGTTGCATGTTAACTATTGTGTGTTGAAGGGTTTACTCATTCTTTTAGAAAATATTTTCCTCATGCATTTTGGAGGTATTGACTAATGATGGGTTCATCTCAAGATTGGGTAAAGATGAGATGTACATCATTCCTCATAAGAACCACAAGACTTTGTGTTTTGGAAAATGGTTTACTCATGTCCCACAACGGATGTCAAATGCTATTATTAGAAAGGAATGTTATACTTTCAAGGTGGAAAGAATGATGTCTCTAAGGAACTAGTGATTATTTAAAGGTCAAGTTAGTTGTAAAAGACTAAGTAAAAGATCCATCTACACAAGATTTTTCAATACTCAAGTTAATAAGAATTATAAAAATATCAATATAAATTATAAAAAGTGAGTGAATATTTCCTATATCATTATCACGCATTTACATGTTTTTGAAAACCCTAAAATAAAGGCTTAATAACCAAAAGATATAACAAATTATATAAGTACTTGAATAATATTGAATATTTGTGAATCTAGTACTTGTTTGGTTGTTAGTTATGGATAAATAATCATAGGTAGTTATTATTAGTTGTTTATCTGAGTTATTTGGATATATTCTAGTTATTCGAATACATATATATGAAGACTCTGAATGTAACCTCCGTTGAAGTGCAACCGTGGTACTATAAATCCTTCACCCTATCTTAAGTAGTCAAAAGGGAGAGGGGATTGAAGTCAAAATTGTTGAATGCTATTAGACATTTTCTTTTTTTATGTATTTTTACTATCTTTGTTATAACATATATAAAGCATATATGATATGAATATATATTTTATTTCAGTTATGCATCATCTCTAATCCAACATGTGTTTACATTGTTTCTTCTTTTTCGTTTTATCAGTTCTTGTTAAGTATTTGTCATTATAAAAGAAAAGATAGATCATTAAGACCCAAATAATCTAATCTATATAATTCTATACGAAGAATTTTGATTATAACAAAAGTTAAATGTGTAACATCCCTACTTTAAATAATGATATGAATTATTTTATCTTTTTCTTAAAAATAAGAATTAAGAAAAACCTTTAATTTTTGTGATTAAATTCTTATTTTAAGAATATTTTATATTCTGTAACATTAGAAAAAAATTAAGTAGTTTTTAAGAAACATTATAAAATAAAAGTATTAATAATAATAATAATAATAATAATAGTAAATATAACTATATATAGTAATTATGAATATCATGAATAACATATATTGATGAATATTTTAAAAACAATTTTAGGTCTAAGCCACTCCAATTAAAGGTAAAAAAAATGAGATTAAATTATTTCTATATTAATTTGTGTATTTATTAATATTTTATTTATTTTAAAATATACATTATTTTATTATCTCTACCTGTATTATTTAATTTATCTTAAGTTGATTCTAATTATCTATTTATTTTATTTTATGTTCAGCTATGCGTTGGTATTTTTTATTTATTTATCTTTAGATATGAAATGGTTCTATTTATTTTATTTAATTATATCTCTTAAGTCCTGATTTTATTTATTTATGTCATTTAAACTCTAATTAGGCACAGTTATTATGTATTTATTTATGTTATTTATTTATCTTTACTTACATATTAGTTTTATTTATTTAATTTATTTTCAGTTACTAGTCCTTTTTATTTATTTATTTATTTGTGTCATTTATTTTATTTTTATTTTCAGTTATTCACTATGGTCTTCTTTATTTAATTTATAATCATATTATTTAAATTATCTTTCGTCACTAATCATATTTATCAAATTATATGTATTTAAAGTTTTTGTCGAATGGAATTATAGTTTTTGAAATATATTTTCAAAAAGAAGTATATTCTAAAAATCTCTTTTTCGAAAACATATTCTGAAAACTTCATTCTAAAAACATATTCTTGAATTATTTTTCCGTAACTCAAACATTTTTTTCTACTAAATATTTCTCGGAGAACGGAATTCTGTAATATTTCTGAAATCCTCTTTCCGAAGATGAGAAAAGAAAAGAAAAACTCTGGACCTGCACTTACCCACAGTGACACTACATGCTTACATATACTATAGACCGCGATAACTTAACCACCCAACAACATCAAACACCTTCCTAACCAAACCAAATCTTTATTACCAAAATTCAACCCAAATTAACCTATCAAACCCCAAATCAAAACACACTACTAACAAACCAAGCAGTTGCCAAATCCTGACCCTTTTTATATTAAGCAGTTGCCTCATTTTGAATCAATTTTTTGTCCATTCTTTCTGGGATCTTCTTTCTATGTTGATTTTTTTTTTATCCGAATCCACTTGTCTTCTTTCACATTTTGTGAAGTTTACTCATAATGAAGGAGAATTCATTTTTTTGTTTGATCTTGTATCGTCATATGGATTGCCTAAAGTGTCTTTTGTGTTGAATTATAACTTTTAGAGATTTATCTTCACAAATTGAAGGATGTGGCAATATTTTACTCTCGAGTAAATAAAACTAAAACTTCAAAAAGTTTGTAAAAGAATTGTGAATGATAGACTTGTAATAATGTATTATTTTCTTCTTTGATGTTCTTGCTTATATATGTTTCATATATGATCACTGTAACATGAATCTTCACCTTTTTATATTATAAATGAAATTTCGACCAAAGCATTTAAATATATCGAGCATTAGAATTTTCTAAAATAAACTCTTATCTTCTCTATACTTCTTTTTTTTGGAAAGACTTCATATTATTATAATTTATTTCAGTGCTAGCGAAAATTAATATAGAATAAAAATAAAATCAATTCTTTTAAGAGTTTATTTATTAGTAGAAATAACAGAAAACATATTTAGATAGCTTATAATATATATATATATATATATATATATATATATATATATATATAATATATTATTAAATATATACTCTTTCAACCATCGATAATTATTATCTCTAAACAAGTATGCCATAACACTTTTAATGATTATTTAGTTCAAAATTGTATTCATTATCATAAATATATATATCAAAGTTAGTTGTATGTCTAAACTATCTCAGGGAAAATTAGGATCTTAACAGTTGAATATATGAGTTTTCTTAAATTAGGAAATTGCTTAGACATTGGAATTTCGAACTAACCTTGTGGACAAAAAAAAATAGCTAGAACGAAGTTAACTTTTCTTTTTTATTTATCCTTGTTGGTCAATCAGATATATCCTTATTTATACAGCTAGCTATCACATACCTTGAAACTGTAGGAGTCATCTTTATTTCATGATATAACTATATATGGAAATTTTGGACGTAGTTTTCAGAGGTTCATGCAGAAGGCATAGCATTCTTCATGTGATAATTTCTTATCCAAGGAAAACTAGAGGTACGTGGAAACCATATACCTTTATCTGATTAGCCATACATGACTCTACCACAACGATCACATGCACTAGGGGCAACTGGAGCAGCCTCTGCTGGCTTAGCCTTCTGCAACTTTGGAAGATCAATTTCCAGAACATCAGCCAGGGCCTTCGAACCTTGTTGGATCTCATCCACACTGCAACCATATTACATTACTTTTGGTCACATCTTTGCTCTATACTCCAAATCACATAAATTATCAATGGATATGCTCCACACAACTAGAATAATGCATATGCTTTGGTTTTAAAATGAGTATATTAACACATTATGATTTGGTTTTTGCTTAAATATTCCCAGGTCTAAGCTATAAAAGAAATTCCCGGAAAACAAGAGTGATTACAAACTTCTCTATAAGAATTTCTCTAAAAGAAAAGTAAGGAAAAAATGAAATTGAGTTCTGAACTAATTAGTAAAATCTCTCTTATAAAACTTAGTCAAGCCTTACTTTGACTAGTTGAAATTTAAAAATCTTCAAGCTATTCCACTTCAAGCCTTCTAGGATCTATGTAGGATAGAGATTTGATGTTTCCATTGTAAAAGGTATACTAAGGTTAACTTGAGGTATATGATCCATGGAATGCATAGATTAAATTGCAGGTTTACAACAAACCAAGAATAATGGAACTTGAAACAATGATGATAACTTGGTTCAGCTTGATAAAATTTGAAATACTAAGTACAAAAGAGAAATGACAGTATTGGCCATAGTGAGACAAAGCTATATTTCAATTGTTCAACAAAGTTAGAAACTTGTTTTGAGTTAACAAAGCTAACCTTATGCAAAGTGGGGGAGTAAAGCGGATTATTGTATCATGTGTTGACTTGGCAAGAACTGATCTTTCCTTCAATTTTTCACATAGCTCATACGCCGATGCAGGGAACAAATTTTTGCTATTGAACTCCACTCCAATGAATAATCCTCTTCCCCGTACCTCCTTCACGTAATCTGGGTATTGCTCTTTAATCTCAAGAAGCTGACCAATGAGTTCCTCTCCCATTTGGACAGATCTGTCCAATAGTAATACACCGATTGCAGATTTTATATATTAATCTCTCAAAGGGAAATTCAGGGTAGAGAGAATAAAGAATCAAACTAATAAAGCATTTACAGGAACTTTCAATGATGAAAAATGAAAAGCAAAATAAAAAAATTTAGAAAATAATTTGATGAGCATAAGCTCTGAAACTTGAGGGACTGAATAGAAAGTTAAACAGCATAGGAAAGAATTATTAATTTCATACGTTTAAATTTTCTAAGCAAATAAGTTCTACCTCGGGATCTGCAAAAACTTGTTGCATTATATCGTGCCTTCAATGACCATTTTTTTTCACACTCTCATGTAACTTGCGATTCAAAAAAAAAAAAAACTTTATAATAACATGTTCTCATGAAATTTTAAAAATGGTCTGAAAAATTCTTAATGGTGTGAAATTAGAAAAATACACCACTGAAAATACAAATAATGAGCCAGGTTTGAGGAGTTGTGGTTTCTTTTTCGGGAAGGGTGAGCAAAATAGGATCTGAAACAATAATATTTCCTGTAAATACAAATATTCAAGATATTGGATGAATGGAAGTCCCTAACACAGGATAACCTAAAATGATAGTTTAGACATGGAGAAGTTATTCAACTTCTAAAACTTACTGGGATTTATATGGAACATTTTCTAAAAAGTACAAGAAACATGAAAAAAGAAAATTCTCAATCATCAATAATTTACCCCAAGATAAGAACAAGATTGCATTCTATATAGTTATTCAACTACAAGATTGTATTGACTATTGAAGCTCTTATTTCACATTCAGATGATGCTGGATGAAACGAAAAAAATATACTAGTCAATACTTTTTATTCAAGTCTGTATTATAACAAGTATACAATGATAATATGAGTTTGCAAAGCATTTGATACCTCTCAACTAGTTTTTCATTTTTTATCACTTCTAGTGAGGCAATTGCAACTGCACTGGCCAATGGATTTCCACCAAAGGTGCTGTGAAAAATAACAGAGAATAAGGAAGCTTCAGCATTATTAGTATTAGCTTTCATATTTTAATAACATTGAATAGTATTGCAATAAATGAATTTGTTCTCTGATTACATTAAAAGATATAAATACAAAACTGAAAAAAAAAAAAAAAATTCTTCAGTACTCATCGATTGAAAACTTCAAAACCTAAATAGCAATGGAAAGTTGTAAAGTGCAAAACTCAGTTCATTTAATTAGAAAACTGAGGGCTGCTGAATTAATTTGTTAACCTAGAGGGTGTTTTTCCCAAGTGTTTTAAGGAGTTAATTTTTTTTAATTGAACACACACCACTAGATCAAAAGCTATATTTGATAGTTAGAGAGCAACTTTTTTTGTTTAAGAACATCATATCCTAAGCATCCTGATTTGATTATGACATTGACCTCCTAACCCACACCACAAGAAAATTGATGTATCCTACAACAATCTTCCCTTCTGTAATTGCTTTGCTAGGAATTGAACCATTCAATTGTGACTTGACCCACCTGGCTTATGCCGAAAGACAACTAATGTAACCTGCAACAATTTCCCCTTCAACAATTATACTGTTGTAAATTGAACCCGTGAATTTGGCTTTGATACCAATTATTGAATCAAGTGTTTACCACTAAGTCATAAGTTATTCTGATAGTCAGAGCACAACTCCTTCTACTTAAGACCATAACAATCCAAGTTCTACGATATGATTGGACCACTTAGCTTACGCCACAGGACAGTTGGTGCATCCTACAACAACGACGGATACATCTATTATTTGAGAGCCTTGGTTAGTTAGTCATTGGTCAGTTAGAGTTACTCAATGAGTCAAGTGGCTTATGATCTACATACATAAATAGAGGGGTTGAAGTAGTAGTTATCCTTGGAGAGGCAAAATTATGACAAGGGAGAGTCTAGGATCTCTTGAATGTCCAGGGATATTATACAGTTCTTTTGGTCTCTCAATGTTAAAGACATGACTTGATTCAATTAAATATTGAAATATAACATGATTTTGATTACATATATCTTGGTAAATATTTCTCATTGTTAGTTATTGATGTTATTCCTTATTATCATATCTCTTCTTTATTACTAATGCACATGCACCAAATTGATGCATAAAGCTTTGCTTTATTTACTTTGTCAACACCAACAACCAAATAATAGTCATGCTCACTAATCTTTCAAGGGGTCTGCATTCATGGCATTTGTAACAAGCTTAACTTATGATACATATGCTCAAACTTATGGGGTCTATTAAATATATGATTAGATTAAACCAAATAGGGAAATATCTTAGCAAATATTTCTCATTAGTAATTATTGATTTTGTTCCTTATTTCTATATCTCTTCATAATAGCCAATAAGAGTACTTTTTTTGTCCTCTCTCAAGTTTTCATTATCAGATAGAAAAATTTTGATCTTGGAGTTGTAGTGTTATGAAAATGATTCCACTATTGATTGGATTGGGAGAACAATACCTATTGGTGGTCGATCAATTCAAATCAGTATTATGCGGGCCTTAAGAATGAATATGAGAAACTATCTTGAGTTTGAATGGCATTGATCGGAGATGCTCTAAACTGGTCATAACAGCTTTTCAATAAAGTCAATTTTATAAGATGACCTATTCTAACAATCTCCCTCAAGCTAAAGCATACAAATTATATGTGCCAAGCATAGAACCAATAACTTCAATTTGAGTTCTTCTAAAGGATTTTGCTAACGCATCTACAAGTTGATCATTGGATCTGACAAACTTAGTACATATTTCTTTGGACAACAACTTTTCCCAAATAAAATGACAGTTGATTTCTATAAATTTAGTCCTTTCATGGAACACTGAATTGAAACCAATGTGAAGAGCAATTTCGTTGTCACAATACATCTTCATCTGCTGAATCTCACAAAAATCTAATCATTTTGGAGGAATTGTTTTATCCATACAAGTTCATAAGTGAGAAGTGTCGTTGCCCTAACCCAACTTCAGCAGTTGATCAGACAACCTCTTGGTTTTGCTTTTCTAAGAGAAAATATTAAAAAGATCTTAAAGCGTTCTTTGTGCGCATGAGTATTGCCTTTGTATATCTTTACATTGTGAAGCTTACCCTGTGAGTTTTAATTTTGTTCTCTCTGAAAGTGTTTCTTTCTTTTGAGAGCTCTTAATCTTAGGGGGAAATTAAGAATGGTTTGTGTACTCGAATTGCAACCAATTGATTGTTAATAAAGCTCTTAAGTATTATGCTTAAGGAAGAACTAGACGTAACCTTTGTGTTTGGATGAATCAATATAAAAATCTGCTTGTTTGCATATTATGTGGTGCCTAAGTCCCGCATCAAGTACTATGGGATGTTTGGTGGAGTATTCAAGTGCTTCCTTCTCACCCTTTTTAACTAGCCTTTGAGGGTAGGCTCCCCAAGTACTTGGATACTTATCACTTCGCATTGTTAATGGCGTAAAAAAGGATTTTGGTGAATTAAGCATTACATAGATATGCTTCATGCAATGGGACCTTGGGCATTTTTTATGCTACTACATACTTTTCAATAGTAATTTCAATAGATATGAAACTGCTAAAGCATCATTGTTTTTTTGGCCATTCTAACTATGTTGGCGCCACAAACATGACCCCTAGTGATGGAAGACCTAAGGCCAAGGGACCAACAAAATAGTTATGACTTGAAAGATCCAAGAAGACTGAGGCCCAAGTTGCTCTCAACATGGCCAAACCTAGTTTTTTAACAAAATGTATAGAGTAGAAATAAACAAGCTTGTAATTGGGCCATGTAGTGTAGTATGATAGATTATGGTTAGATTAGGATTAGAGGAGTCTTGCTATAGTTTCAAATGAGCTCATCCAAGCCCAAGAGAAACCCTAGGCATGTCACACATGGGAGAGAGGTGCATGCTTGCACATGTGTGCAAGTGTGGAAAGCATGAGGGACAAGTGTCACTTGATCCACTCATTCCACCACCATTTTAGGGTCACATGTCGAATTTCCCTCCTGCTTTGACTCCCTAGGTCCTCACAGCTATATATAGTAGCCTCCACTCATTGTATTTTGAACTTCGAATGTGTATTGACATGATGCCAAATTTGCATCTTAAATTTGTTCTTGAGTTCTCTAGGACAGCCGCACTGTTTTCGGCCATTCCTAGTCATCTTCCTTGAGAGTTGGTCAAACCTCTCTCCTAAAGAAACACTCTTCCACCACTTCTCTTCCATAGTTAGCCATCTTCAAGCTTTCACCATGCCTTCAACATTCCACCAATTGAATGAGCATCTCCTTGAAGCAACTCCATCAACTAACCCAAAATAAAATTAACTATATACTATATGATCCCAAGTTCCTATACAAGAGAAAATTCAGTCTCTTCACATGATCTGACTAATGAAGTGGTTTTAAGAATGAAAACAGATGCCCAACATAACCTCATAAGTTTGACAACTACAGGCAAGGAAATACTACAAAAGGGAGCAAATTACAATGAATTATACATTTATAAGAAAATAAACCTTCCATGCTGTCCAGGTTGTATACAAAGCATCACATCTTTGTCTGCAAGAACTGCACTAACTGGCATAACACCTCCACCCAATGCTTTACCAAGTACCTAAGTAAAAGGACAGCTATAAACAGTCATGCATAGTGCTGTTAAAAGGAAATACAACCTCAGAAAAGGCGACAAAAAAAAAAAGTTTTCACCATTCATTTCTTGATAGAAAAAATAAAAATGAGTGGACAAGTCTTTCAAGTGGAAGGTGGTTGAATGCAGCTAATACAACTTCTTACTAGCAAAGAGCAATGACAATTTCTATCAAGAGTTAATGAAATATATGTTGGTATAACTCTTGTGAGGGTTCTGCAACAAAGAAGAGAGAAGGCACAAGTCTCCAAGGCATGTGTTTATGTTTGATTTCCCCACCAATCCCTTCCTAAATTATATGCAAAGAGATGTCTTGGCAAATCCCCTTTAAGAGAAATGATTAATGAAGTTTTGGAGATACAAATAGATAATGAGAAATGTTGACAAGATATTCTGATTCTTACTCTATAAGGTATACAATGTAGTTCCTTGATATAGTTTGCATACCCACAATCAAGCATATCATCAATGGTAGTTTACGGAATAATAGTTTCCTCATACTAAAATCATTGAGAAACTAATCTAAACATGATATTATCTGATTTATCAGTCAAACAAAAAACACAGCATTCCAAAGAATGACATAACATGGTTAAAGGAAATATAGTATCTATTGGAATAAATTAGATATGTCATTTTCATGCCAATTTCATGCTGAATCCATAATTCATTACTGCAATCTTATCTTACAAAGACATTGTTGGACCTAACTTACTGTACTTAGAACCAGCTATGAAACCATTGGTGGAGTTCCTGGACCCAGATTATTAATGGGTGATAGTCAAATTTGCAAAAGAGTTGCATATATATTTTGTTAACCATATGACGACAAAATAATGTTTATATCATTGTTTTGGAAATGAATCCACAGATATAAAGTAGACACAAAGTAAAGCTGATTTGGAACTAACCACAACATCTGGGCGAACTTCTTCCCATTCACAAGCCAGCATCTTCCCTGCTCTTCCTAACCCAGATTGTATTTCATCAGCAATCATCAAGATGTTATATTTGGAGCAAAGATCTCTAACAGCTTTCAAATAACCATCTGGAGGAATTATTACCTTTAAAAGAAAAATATCGCTCATTAAAAGAATGTAGAGAAGTATACTTTGGTAAGAAACAATATAAAAAACAGTCTGCAGAATGTTATAGCCATTCTACAGGATGAGATATACAAGGGTACCAGAGAAGTCTTCCATAAAATCAAAGAAATTGAACAAGTCATACTAAGTACATATTTTTCACAACATTACACACCATATAAATATAGAATAAAACTAGTTGACAAATTAATAAAATGAAAAATGAAATATTTGATTTGGTTAGAAAAAACAGCAAGTATTATGGACAGTCAAAAAGAAAGCGAAATCACTCGCAATGTAGAAAAATGTCAACTCACATGGTTTCTTCCATAAGTAGCCTGTTTACAAAACAGGTAATGGAGGATGGTACTGCACTAGTACCATGTGGAGAAGAGAGAAACCAAATAGAAATATAATGAATTCCGCGTCTTACGCGCACACATAAGTATTCTTATTAATAATAAAGAAGAGATAGAATAATAAGAACAAAATCAATATTTAAAAATTACTTGGTAAAACATTTTCCATCAAATTCTATCATACCTTCGTGTTTAATGTAATCAAAACATATCTCTAACAAAAACACATATCATGTCTTTTTTGTAAGTACTAATTTCAGAAAACAGATTATAGAAAGATAGGGGTATATAGCAACTTTCTTAGCATCTCAATCCAATCAAGACGTCTGTTAGCAAGTTCATTAAATATGCACTTTCAAAAAGCTTACCCCAGCTTCACCTTGGATAGGTTCTAAAATAAATGCAGCTATGCGTTCTCCTTTTTCTGCAGTTCATAAAGAAAATTCAAATCATAAACTTCAAAGATCTCTCATGATAAAGCAAACTACTAATGAGATGGGATAAGTATACAGCACAGAGCAGAACCTTTAAAAATTCTTTCAAGGGAATCAGCATCACCAAAATCAACTTTAAGATGGCCAGGTAATAAAGGACCAAAACCACGGACAGCTTCATTATCACAGCTCATAGATATGACCCCTAGTGTACGACCATTGAAGCAGCCACAACATGAGACAATAATAGCCTGAAACAAATGTCCATGAGTAAAAAGATTCATATGATAAAACAATTGAACAGATTCTCATAAAAAGTACAGTGGAAATAGCATAGCAGATGGCTGCACTCAACTACAGCAAAATATCTTTCAGGCTCTAAAACTGAATAGTAAATTACTGACCTCATCACCACATAACAAAAGTAGAAAAATAAACATGAATTGTTAAACTTTGCACAGCATATTAATCAGAAAAGAGGATGGCATGATAAATTTCCTACATTTTCTCTTTGTACTGGAAGAATACCATATGTTTAGCTTTAAAGAATTATACATCTTTGTTAGCAACCAAGAATTGAAAAGAGAAAGAAAAGAAAGTTTTTTATTGCACAGAGTGAAAAGAACAAGAAATATCATGATATCACAACTATTAGCATGCCTGATCTCATATTTATACCTCATCTTTGGGAATTCTTTTCTTTTCATAACCCCACTTTCGTGCTAATTTCATAGCTGTTTCCACACCTTCAGCACCAGTATTCATAGGAAGTACCATATCATAACCAAACATGGTTGTAATATACTCTGCGAAGACTGGAAAACGATCATTATAGAAGGCTCGAGAGCTCACGGTCAGTCTTTCTGCCTGTTCTTGTAGTGCTTTCACGATTTTAGGATGGCAGTGTCCCTAACGGAAAATAAAAAGCACTTACGTTATTAGAACATCGATACCAGTTACTTTCCCAAAAAAAGAGGAATAACAAAAGAAAATGTAGTAGCAACAGTAGAAGGGATCTGGTCAGAGTTAATAGACTCACTCCATAAAGGAATCAAAATATATGAATATAAGATTGATTATTCATTACATCACCATTCTGAAGAAAAATTCAGATCTGAAGCATTGGCAATTACCAAGATATAGTCAATTGTACCTGATTAACAGCAGAATATCCAGCTAGAAAATCTAGATATTTGTTTCCCTCTGGATCCCAAACAGAGGTTCCCTTTGCTTGAGAAAATACAATCGGAAGTGGATGGTAACTGCATTTTAAACAGGAGCTATGATTTCAATATTACACCAAAACCAATTAATTAAACCCAGGAACAATCTATGGAACTCAAAATTTGTGAAAAAGAAAAGAACTTAAGCAAATTTCCACCATCCTTCTATGGGTGAAAATACTCAGAACAGACCAACTGAGACTGTTTACTAATTGCTAATATTTTAAGGAAACTCAGGACATAAAAGAGTTCAAAAAGACCCAAATTCATTTTTTCTGCAACATTGGCAGAGTTCTGCAGGTACTATTTATGCTTAGCTGATGAAAAAACAGACTAAACAACATGATTACATTAAAGTACAGTTTTTGGATCACACTTTCAGCTTAACACTCATGATTACTTTTATGTTTTCTTTTTTTAATGAACGATTCAAAAACTTATGTCGTTCATTCAACCTAAGCAGGTTTAACCTGATCAAGTGGGATAATATCATCAGATTAAAAGTTATAGGTCAAGAAGAGAAAATAAGACAAGCCCAAAAGTCAAAATCTTGTCTTTCGGGCGTAGCAACATGTGGGTGGATTGAAAGAAGAAAAGAAAGAGGAACGCACTTGTGAGCACTGTGTTCATGTTCCTTGTCGATGATTCTCTGAGAAGAAGAGGAAGAAGCATTAACTTCTGTGGCAACCCCAAAACTCCTGCTTGCCCTGCAAACCCTTCGTAGCAAACCCTGCACCGGTCTCGTTGCAGCCATTGATGAGATAAAAGCAAATCTAATATGAAAGTACTGCTCTGTTCTAACAATCTTCACCCAACATGTTTTTTATATGTATTTGTCGTGTGCTTATCATGCGCCCAGGAGTGAACAAAATACAAAATTGCTTAAAAAGATATTTCAGTATATACATAACTCACGTAAGTAACTAATTTTACGTGGATAATCTTTGACGTGAAAATTCTTTATGATTTGTTTTCATTTTTCATATCACATGTTTTGATAATTTTCCTAGTCTAGTACATTAACATTTTACAATTTTTTGTTTAGTACATTAGTTAAAATTTAACATACGTTGATACATTCCATCTTGGACCATTAATAGTTATAATGACAGTTAATTTTCTGCTAATTTTTTTCTTTTGATCAACAGAAAAATAATTGCCAAGAAACTTAATTTTTTTAATATATTAATTAGTAGTTTCTATCTTGAAGTCCTACTTTATGGATATTATTGCCATCTTGAACACACCGTCCATAGACAGAATTTAAATATATTTTTTATTTTTTCAAAACTTTTGACAGAATTTGAGACAAAAATTAAGCTTAGTGTCGAATTTTAGAATTTATTCGTTTGAATCTACAGATTGGTATAAATTTGAAAAAAAAAAAAAAAAAAAAAAACTTCTAGATTCTTTAATGAATCACATGAAAGTATATTTAACCTACAAAAAGAGTTTGATAACATTGTTTCATCATAACGATTAAATTCTTTGTGAATTTTTAGAAACTTGTGAACTCTCTTTAGTAATAATTTAGATATAAGAGTAGTATTCACGTGGGTTGAAAAAAAAATTAAAAGATTCTTTTTATAGGCAGACAGGACAACAAATGTTATAAAACTGCTATCACATTCGTAAAGATTAAATATATGTGTTGATTTTTTTCTCAAAATTGTTGTTTTGAAAATATAAATAATTAATTGCGAATTATATGAGATTTAAAAGATAAAGGTTATTATGAAATATTAATATTAAGTAGGATGAAGCAAATACAAATTGTTTATATCTACAAGTATGACCATTGATTGCACTCATATTTTAAAATTCATCATTTGAGTTATATATGAAAAATTAAGTTCTTAAAAATATATTTTAAAATTATGTATAAATATTATGAATTAAAGTGGATAAAAAGTTGTTGACATATAATAAGTACTATAATTTTATTATATAATATCAACAATTAATTACGAAAATTAAAAAAAAACTGAAATGGTTTCTATAATAAAATATAAAGTGATGAACTTAATTTCCATCACTAAAAATAATTTTTAAATAATAACCCAATGATTAAATAATATATATATAGAGAGAGAAAATTATTAATAAAAAAATTTAAATAATATCAATATATAAATGTAAATTTTAAACTCCACTTCTTAGTCTCATATGAGGAAATAATACACTTATAATGTTGTTAGGATAAAATTTGGAAAAAAAATATTTATACATTAGTTTCTCAATAATCATTGAAAGATATAAACAATTTGGAAAAAGATATAAACAATTTGTTTCTCATTTAACGTATACATAGTTGAAGACAATGAGTTTCCTATCTTTCCACTTTTGACTTGAAAGATAAAGATTGATCCTTTTTTATGCTAAATGATTTTTCTTATTTGGCAGGATCTTCATCTCATCTTCTTTTTATCTCTTATTCTCCAACTCATGCTCCTTCAACATACCAAAAAGTGTTGTCATGTTTATTAATATAAAGTCTCTTAATTTAGAAATGATTGTTACCTTTAGTTGTCAAGTTCTCTTTAAAGATTTTAAAATCTTAATATTAAGTTTTTTTTAGTATCAAAGCTTTTACCAAGGGTTATAAAATGGTTCAATATATGAGTGAATCTTTTTTTGTTTCACATCATAAATGTTTTTTACCTTGTAGCATTATGATATTCTTGAATGAAAGTGTTCTTTTGTAATCTTTTCACATCTTTTATGTCTTTGTGTGTAATTTCAAGAACTTCTCACATTTTCATGGCACTTTGGCAAATGGATATCCTATAAAATTCATTTATTTATAAAAAAGAGGATATCATATTGTTGATTCTAACATCATACTAAGCTCTCATGTTTTTTTCTGTACTTTAAGTGGAGAATTTTATTGGAACTTGCCATACTCTCCTAACAATTTATTAAAGAAAGATTTTTATGCAAGCCCTTTCAACAAAAGTTTGGTTATGATAAGCCATTTTTAGGATTTTTAAAAGGTCAAAATACAAAACTTTAAGTTAAAAATAAGGTCAAAATATACCATTATTTGACACTTATCACTAAATCAAGACTTTGTTTTGATTTAACCAAGCTTGAATTAATTTTATTCTTTTATATTTTAGGTGCACTTTATAATAGGGGTCACTTGGTTAATACCTTTATAATATAGAGATTGATTTTACTTTTGATAATTCCTTTTCTTAAATCAACTATTGTTCTAAGATTTTTGCAAAGTGATAAGTTTGTAACTTGAATGAACTCGATTAAAGATCAAGAAACTTGAATTTGTTTTTATCTTTTAGAAATTTTAGAACATAAACAAGAAAGATGCTCACCATTGAATATAAATTTAATTTATAGAGTTATATAAGTGTAAAAATTTTGCATGTATAAATGGAATAAGAATATGAATACAAAAAATAAAATAAAAATAACAGAATAAATAATATATAATAAAAGTTCTTAAATTCTTGTCATTGAACATAAGTTTAATTTATAAGATTATTCGAATGTGAAACTTAACTTCTAATATAAGAATATGAACATACACATATTACAACTTCAAAGTTGTAAAAATAACGTCAAAATTGTTATTATTAATTTATATTATTTAATTATAATTTTAAATTATTAATACAAATTTATTGATAAATTACATTTATTTAATTTACATTAATATTATTATTATTGAAATTTATTTTAAGATATGTTCTTCAAGGCAAAAGAAAAAAATTTCATCCGACACCGCTTATTGTATCTTTTCAAAGATGTGTTATGCAAAAATTAAATAGAAATTTCTTTCATTTTTAAATTGTAATTTGAATGTGTTTTTCTTTTTATTTTGCTAATATTAATTACGTGTTTGAATTTTATATTACTTTTGATATATTAGTTGAAGTTTTATGTAATTTAAAATCTTGTTTAAATATTTTACAAATTATTTTTGTTTATAATTTATTTTATTTTCAATTTTATTTTATGACAAAAAAATTTAAATTTTATATGTACAGTACTGTGAGATAATTTGTATTCCCGAAACTGAATTCGCATGTAGTAGTAGAAATAATATTTTTTACCAAAAACAATTAATAGGTATATTAATTTATAATTATTCATTTTAAATTCTTTATATACATAAAGGTAAAATATAATTTTAAAAATTTATTAATTTAAAAATTATTTCTAATTTATTACATTGGTTAAATTATTGACAAACTTTTTTTTTCATACTTTCTTTTCATTAATTCAAAGCATCTAAATTTTCATATTCTTTCTCTTCATTTTCTTTCTTATTCATTTTCTTAAATCCACTCTTAATGAAAATTTTAATTAATTTCTCGGATTTGCGTTCTCTTAAACCTGACAATGGACAACATGTAGTATTTTCCTATGCGCTAATCAGATTAGTAAATGAGATTTATAATGCGTATCTTCGAAATCGGTATTTTAAAGACATTAATTAAAGAACTGATACTGATAGTAGAAAATACTCTCTCATTTCTTTTTATACGTTTTTAAAAATTATTTTTATCTAATTAAAAACGATAATATGTTTTATCCTAATAAAATAGTTGTAAATATTAATTTATCCATTCCTCATATTAACATAATAAATATATGTATAATAACATATCATTAAATTATAAAAAATAGAGTAAAGAGAACATTATTTTTAATTGGTATAAATAAATAAAAAAAACAAAGAATATTTTCCTTTTGAAGAATGAAAGCAATGGCTGTCGCTTTCGCCGAACATTGAAAGCTTATGAGAGAAACAGGCAGACAGGCTCGAACTCCCACGTCTCATTATTGGATGGTCACACCACATTCTTATCTTCCAATATATTTTATTTGTTTCATTAAAATAAATAATACACCACAGGGATTTACTTTATCAAAAAGCACCAAATGTGAGGACGCTTACCTTCATTCAATTTTTTCTTTTTTGGTTTCATTGTTAAAAAGTTTAAGAAATCTTTAATATTTTCACTTTATATAGAGTTTTAATTTTATTTCCTAATATATCACAAATTGTTTTTTTCTTTTTTTAACTGAAATAATGTACTTATAAAAAAGAGAGAATTATATTGAAATTGTTTAAAAATATACAATATTTAGCATTATTTTGAATACATTATAATAATTTTAGACTACAGTACTTGTGGAGCGGAAGTACTGAAAGAACGAAATTTATTCAAAAATATAAAGTTAGTATTCAATAATTTTTTTCATTAGATAATTAAAAATATAGCAAGAAATTTATCCCTCCATTGTTATTCCTAAACCTAAATAATCTATAGTTAGTATTATATATATATATATATATATATTAAACATTCTACATATTTCTTTTATAACGATCAAAATTGTTTAAATTAATGAATAACTTTTAAAAACTTATTTAAAAAATAAATAATATTTTGTTTTGTTCAAAGTATAAGTCACAAGATTTAAGTATCATGTGTTGGCTGACTTCATCTTGTTTTCATAAAATAAATTTTATCAACTTTTTTGGGAGGATTCTGTGTACCAAAATATAACATCTCCAATAGAAACAAACTGTAAAAACGTAAAAACAAAATATTTAGTGTAATAGAAAGTTATATTTTCTTTGATTCCATTATTTTTAGGATATATAATAAATATTATTGTTTTTAGGATATATAATAAATATAGATATTTTTACGATTTTGTTGGTAATCACCCGGTCAAATTGTCTTAAAGATGATCCTTTATATCTATTTGATTTATTGATTTGATTCCAATGTTATTAGACCTTCATCCACATGTCAGTTAGTTAGTTAGTTTTGTTGGTGGTTTAATATTAACTCCAGTATGAGATTCAACCTATATGTAATTAGCTTATGTAGAGTGTATATATATGAATTAGATCCAAGTTCAGTCATGGGTGCTCACTTAGATTATGACGACACACAGACTTTCAGCTTCAAACTGTATAGGTAAAGAGGTTTTTTCAGCACCCTCCTTGGAAGTTTCTAGAATAAAGTCATTTCAACTCATAGGATTACTCAACTGTTACGTCTCTACATATACCCTTCCACATGGTTACATGTATCAAGAAGTTGACTTTAAATTGGTTTGATAATAATAGGATAACTTATTACTCTACACATTCATAAGGTCTGTTTTCTGCATGTTCATAACCTCACTTTCTTTTCACAACTTTTCATCAATCAAATTCAAAAAGTCCAACTTAACTTCCAATCTTTGCTTTACTATCCATATTTCATTTCTCAAAAAGTTTCTCCAATGCTTCACACTTTAGGTACGTTTGATTTCTTCAATTTGGATATTCTTTAGTTCTTTATTCAACTGCTAGCATTTTGTTTTGTTGGTTTTGAGATATTGCCTTTTCGATGAATACCTCATCCACTTACACCGTTTAATGATGCCCACAATTGTTGGGATGATATTTTAAACTCAAAAAAGTTAAAGAACATATTGGATGTCAACAATACTGAAATAAATACACAATATGTTAAATGCTAGGACAAAAGTCCAACGGTTAAGGTAAAGTTCGACGGAGGCAACATTTATCATAGTCACTATCTCTTTCTGGAACAAGTCTAGAGGTAACCTCAAGCCCAATTTTATGAAGACAAAAAATAAAATAGATGGAAAACAAAAAGATAGAAATTGAAATTAACTAGAATGGATTGATAGAACTAAATGAAAATTGTGAAAATAAAATTGAAAACTAATCAGAATCAAAAATTGAAATCAAAATAATAGAGAAAATAAGATCGTAGAAGTGAAAATAAAACAGAGCATGTATTAGACAGTCCAAATAAAATCATACTAAATGATGCATGAATGTAAAAGAGAATTAAAACTACATTAAAGATTTAAAACAATAAGTAAAATACTGATAATAAATTCAAGAATTATAAAAACTAAATACAATTATCAAATTGTCTAATCAACAATCATTTCTTAGACTGTGTGATAGTCATAACAATGAAAATTACAACTTCTAACTAGTTATGTATGATAGAAATGTAAAAGAGCAGGAGTTGTAAATGATAAAAAAATGCAAATAATAGAAATTGAAAGGAAACACTAAAATTCTTTAAGAAAAAAGAAAAAGAAACTGTAAACAAAAACATATAAGAATCTAAGCGTCTAATGTACTGAAAAATATAACAGAACCAAAATTAAAATTACAATTGAGATAAATTGAAATTGAAATGAATAAATAAATGAGAAAAATGTAAAAACAATCATTAAAATGAATTGCAGTAAAGAGAAGAAAATTTCATTTGAAAAATGTGAAACATCAAACAGAAACCATGGTTAAGTTACATTCAACCTTTTATGCAAGAAAACCAAATCTAAATTCCTTCTTAATAAAGAAAACATAGAAACAATTGGTTTATATATATTAAAAAAATCAACTCTTGATCAATAATTGAATTCTTAAAAAAATCAAAAGAAGAAACAAACTTGAACAAGACAATCATCTAAAATAGTTTCTTTCTCGATATCTCCCACTTCAAGAGTTCAATCATCTTCCAATTGTAAATTTGCACAACAGAAAGTAGCAAGAAAACGTAGAAGATGAAACATAATAGAATGAGAAACCAGACTCTAATGAATAGTAATTGAATTACATAAAACTGTAAAAAAAATAAAAATAAATAGAATACTAAGTGTGTAAGTTCATGTCTATCTAATTGTAAGCGTGTCTCCATGTCACTGAAATACTATATTTATAAGGTTTTGAAACAAGCAAAATTATGAGCTTAAATAGTTTTATCAAAGTGGTCCACCTAACTACAATTGGTGAAATGACAAAAATACCCTAGGTACAAAATGTACTAAATTATACTTCTACTGCATCTTTGTATGATTTATTTCTTTTAACTCTAAACTCTAATTTTTATGATCAAAGTCTCCTTATTGAAACTTTTAAAGTGAGGAATCTACTGTCACAAGAATAAACTAAAAAGGATATTTATAGAAGAAAATCATAAATGAAAGAGTGAGTATTAGTCAATGTATATAGAAAATTTATCTAAAAATATACTTAGTGCAATTTACTCTAAAATGCCTACTTTTATAAAAATATATAATTCTCTACTAAAAACAAAGAATGAGTACAAAAGAAATATTTACAAGATACAATTAATCTATAAAAATATGAACAAATTAATAGTTATCAACCTTATTTGGGAAAAACATTTTTTTGAATTAAACTTGAGTTGATATTTATTGATAATGGTGAATAACTCTTCCAGATCTGATTAGTGGCTCTCTTTTATCTTGGAATTTACAACCATAACATCCACGTAGGTTTGCACATTTCTTTCAATCCCTCGTTGTAGTATTTTGTCCACCAAATGTTGGTATATTGCATCAGCATTTTTCGATTTGAACAACGTCACTCAATAGTAATAATTAGCAGTCTCAGCCGTGAACGTTGTTTTGTCCTCATCCATTAAGTGTATTCGTATTTGATTGTATCTTGATTAACCATCCATACAACTGAGCAAGTTATAATTCAACGAACTATCCATCATTATATGAACTATCTACCATTGTGTTTGTATTTAACAAGGGATAAGAGTCCTATAAATAAGTATTATTTAGATTCGTAAAATCGACGCACATTTGTCATTTCCCATTCACCTTTCCTACCATAACAACATTCGCTAACCACTATGGGTATGAAATCTCTTATATATATGGTTAGTTGCCACCAACTTATTCGTTTCTTCTCTGATCACCCTCCTCTTTTTTTTCACTGTGCACCCTTTGCTTTTGAATAATTGGTTTTGTTCTTGGGTCAATGGCCAATCGATGACACAAGAAATTGGGATCAATCCCAGACATCTTGGTAGTTGACCAAGCTAAGACATTCATGTTCTTTTTCAATAATATGTCAACTCCCTTTCTATTTATTAAGTCATTGTAGTGCCCATCTTGACTTTCTTGTCATTCCTATATCCACCTCTTTTATGTTCCTTAGATATTATGGTCTTCTATTCTCTTAATGACACAAGGATCTACTTCCAAAGTATTCATATCAACAGTTGTATCCATAGAGTAAGAACTCTGATAGGTACAAAAAATGTATTTGTAACACTTTCATGCTATCTTATGATCAACCTTCGTAGTTGCAACTTTACCTTTTAGGGTGGGAAACTTCACTTTGAGATGTATAGAGGAGACAACGACTCTTAACTTGTTTAGAGAGGGTCTTCCTAGAAATAGATTGTAAAACGAAGGAGCATTGACCACAATGTACTTGACTACAATGATACTCACCTAAAGCCCATATGAGAATGTAGTTTATAAATCACTGTGACCTCAAACTTCAACTTGCTCGCCTGGATAATCGATCAAGACCCTGTCGAAGACTTGAGTTGATCTCGTGGTATTCGAAATCTTACATATGTATCACAAAACATGAAATCAATAGAACTTTCTTGATCTATCAGAATCTAATGGACGATGACACCCATCATAATTATAAAAAAAGACAATAGATCATCTTCAAGAGGTGCCACATCTTCCATATCGGCTTTTGAGCTTAGGAGTATCATTTTCAACTTGAGTTGGTTGCCCTAGCCCCTGCAAATCCTCTCAATATTGTGTTGAAGTCTTTTAAGATTAACGTCTCATGTTCACCAGCAACTTCAGAGTAGCTTCAAATTATAGTTATAGGCCTGAGACAAGATTAGTAACTTGAAGTGACTTCTTTCATAATGTTGTAAGTAATCTTCCTTTACAAGTTTGGTGAGTTGGGTTGTTAATTTCTATATCATAACCATAAGCTTGGTGAAAACCACACCAAACATTTCAAATGTTGTTGAAAACCCAAACAATCTTTTTAGAAAATTGCAATTTACTAGACACTTTATTATATGTGAAAATTTATTTACAAGACATTATTAAAGGAGGACATCTGACCCTTTCCCTTTTCTCATGTTGCCTTTAATCAACGTAAGAAACATACTGTCGATCGACTCATCATCCTAATTAACAGTCGTCTTTTCTTTTTTAACCTTAACTTAGGGTTACCTTCCTTGTGCTTTTGGGGTTGGTATGATTTTTCTTTTAACCTTTTGCATTTCATTAACTTCTTCGATTTCATTATGGGATGGGACACTACTTTAGATTTTGACCATAGACTTAGCCTTATTCTAAATAAGTGATTTATTCATAATATATTATGATTAATGAATATATTCTGAGATGTCAAAAAGTGATTCATGTAATTCTTCAAGGACTATTTCTCTTGCTACTTAACAAAGAAAAGGTTAATAATTCTTGAAAACTTCACTTTATTAGCTATAATTATTTTGAGAGAAAGTTTGAAAAAAGGTAATTGCTCCATTTGAAACTCCATTAAACCATTACAAAAAGGTTCTCATAAATATACTAACAAACATCTTGCATCAAATTACATTGGAGTCCTAAATTTAGAAGGTCTTGAGATAATTTTATAAGTCTCTTCTAAAAAAATTGGATGATATTAAGTATTATACAGTGTGGTGATGCTGACTCTCATTAGTGAGTTATCTACACGTGACTTGTTATAATTCTTCATTAATTTTTTTTCAACTCTTCATATAAGCTTTCTTTCATTTAAATGACAAGATAATTTTACCTCTTCTAAAATCCTACTTATTTTATCTGAGTCTTTTCTACTCCTCTTCTAACTTCTGTATTATCTCGCTATCAAAGATTTATTGTAAAGTGGAAACATGCCCATTTTCCTCATGTTGAACATTATACGTCAGTTTTATTATACCTCAGTTTTTTCATGGTTTCATTGAAGTAGGAAAGTTCTATCTAACTCCGGAACGGAAGTCAAAATGTTTCTATTCAATATATTATGATCTTTAATATTGGAGGTTTAAATATTCTCTTTGACTAATTTTATGTCACTTTCATAAGTTAAATTTCAACAATCTTTCTAAGAAGATTATATGTAACACCCCAGCAAAAATGAAATGCTTGGTGTACTAGAAAGTTTACTTTCATCTGATTTCATTACTCCCAGGATATACTACATAGACATTTTCGCGATTCCATTCGTAATCACCTACTCAGATTGTCTCCCGTAAAATCGGTTTGATTGCAAAATGTTCATACCTTCCCCCACGTGCTGGACAATTTTGTTAGTGATTTAATATTACCCCCTGCAAGAAATTTGACCTATAGGCGATTAAGTGATTTGAAGTGCATACGCATAAATTAAAACAAGATTCGGTCATGAGTGATCGTCCACAACACAATCTTTAAACAAAAAAAAAAAAAAAAAAAAAAAAAAAAAAAAAAAAAAAAA
>Ga0209700_104565_pt1 | contig 24723 bp, 7 predicted proteins | sample SiratroredBW_FD_187528 | JGI IMG/M metagenome (GOLD analysis project Ga0209700, IMG submission 187528) | Root nodule microbial communities of legume samples collected from California, USA - Siratro red BW (SPAdes) (version 2) | ecosystem: Host-associated > Plants > Roots > Nodule | place: USA...
AAAACCGGTTTCAATCCTGAATGTATACATTGATTCGGGTGATAAATTCGGTCGGTTGATACCCAGCTAGGTTGAAACTAATATTCATATATCAGTGTGCATAGGTATATATATATATATATATATCTTTGGCCATCTCAATGCATGCATGGGCGAGAATCAATGAAATGCTGCAAGATTCTAATTTAACATAGTAAAGTACTGTTAGGTACTAGGAGGATATAGTTCCAACATTAAGGCTAAGGAATCTTGGGAATTTTTAACCATGAAGTGCTACTTTAACAGATAAATATCATCAATAGAAATTGTGATATACCCGTAGCATAGGGGAAAAGAGAACCGAAAGGTGGAATCAGATACTTCAGGGCTCAACCCTTTTTTTTGTGTTGTCGAAAATCTTCTCCACGTATGCTCCTTTCCCTTTCACGATTGTATAGTGGTTAGTGGGGTGAAGGGTTGGTCCAAATGCAGAACAAAAGCTTACCAAAGCCAATCATCGAACTTGTCTCTTCCATTGCCACTAATTATTTTCGTTTTCAACCATAATTAGTTCACAACTTGAACCATATATTTATGTTTTTATGTGGCAATGAGAAACTTCATCCACTTAGTGGCCTGCAAGCTGAAAACCAATCATGCACGAGTTTCAATGTAATGAGTAACTTATGCCATTATATTAAGTTAAAGAGTTGTGATGGTTTGAGACCGGCACGCCAATCACTTTAGACAATCTTATCTGCCGGTCGTGTGGTGGTTAGTTGATAATAAAAATACTTTTTTAGCTAGAGATATTGATTGTGTTAAAGAATCAATTTTTTATGGGGATTTAGGAGTGTTTGAAGTGATGGTGTTTCGCACAGAGGTAATGTTTTGGAGTGGTGGTTGTTTGTTAGGCCGTAATTTTCTAATGAAGTGAAGCGTAGGTATATTTTGATTTGCGGTGAGATGAGGTGGTTTGTGAGCGGTTTTTGTTTTGGGTAATAGTTTAGTATTGATTTTTTCTTGGTTGTTTTCCGTTTTCTTAATTATTTGGGTGTAAACATATCTTGATCTCCGTCGGATGAAAAAGATAAAGGTTTGATTCTTAGGATTTACTGTTGTAATAGGTAAAAAGGATGTGATAGATAAAAAGGATAAAGATCTGATATTAAAATATTCTGGTTTGATTTCATTATGCACAAAATAGAAAAAAAATACAACTTTACTCTAAGGCTTACACATTAGGGTTGTGAAAGGAGTGTAATTTTTATGATTTTGTCAAACCAATTTATTCTTAAGGTAAATGTACTTGTATCTATGTTTCATACAAAATAAGTTCCTCATTTTAAAATAAAATAAATGATTAATTTAATATTTGGAATTGTGTAAGTTACTCGTTTTAAAATAAAATAAATGATTAATTTAATATTTGAAATTGTGTTTTCATTGTCATAGTTCTTAAAAGAAAAAATTATCAAATAAGCCTTTGAAATATTGTAATATTTCACTTAATGAAAATTATTATCATTTTTATTTTGATTCCCAAATATACGTTCAATAAGGACAAAAAAAAAAAAAAATAGAATACATCTCAGAAATTTAAATGAAACTGAAAATTTCAAAGGCTCGTTTAGAAGTTTCTTAATTTTAAGGACAAATATGAGAATGATAACAAGACATAATTTTAGGAACTTTGTTCAATAATATTCTTCGCTTTTCAAAATGCGTGCACGAGAGTTGAAAGCTGCAGATAGGTGTAAAGAGTTTGCAAATAATTGGATCCAGAGATTGTTTAAAAAAAGAATAACTATCAATTAAATTAGTGAGAAGAATAATGAGAAGAAGCTAATGCGTGCATGATGATATGTGAGAGATGGCAAGATAGTGAGGGAAGAAAAGAAGGAAGAATTATAATCGGCATGATGATAAGATAATTAAATGACATTGACAAAAGGGAAAAATAACATGGCAAATCTAAAACGCATGTTTAGAAAGTTTAAATTATTGATAGAAAAAGGTATAAGAAATTGTCTTGAAGTAGGTTTGATTAAATATATAAAATTGTTGGAGTGGAAATTGATGTGTACCTCTTTACTTTGTCATAAAGGGTGTGAGGGTTATTTTGTGTGAGACACAATCCATTAATGGTGATGGAGCTAGCTAAGAAGAAAAGATGAGAAGGTTGAGTAAGCATTCAACATCAGAGTATATAGTATACTTCCGAAAAGGGACATGGCATGCAAAGCAACTCGATTCCCACTATTATTTTGTTTCAATCATTGAGATATTGCAAGCATTGTATCAGATCTTTCTTTGTGTAGGATTCTTAATCTGTTAATCATTGAATCATGGACGTCTCTTTTTGCAAAAGATTTTTGGTTTCGTAACATTTTTTGATGAGTGTTCATGGGGTCCTTCTATACTCTCCTACTCCTACATGTAACATGAAACAAGTTTGAAGTTGCAATATAAACACACTTACTCTCTCACCAGGGCAAAAGAAATATCTACATCAAAGTGTTAGATTATGTGGCCAAAAATTAACTATATTAGTAGCTACACCAAAGTCAATCGTGGGATGAAGTTTATCCAAATTAAATCCTTTATTATTCAACCTAATTGAAATGACAATCTAGAAATTAGTTTTTTAAACCAGTTGGATTTACTATTTAATTGTGATAGGAATCTAGGTTACTAGTCAGTCTCAACTACTGCCACTTGTTTTATTTTTTTGGTTTCCAAAGGCACTAGATTTTATCTTGGGATCTACTCTCTTAAAACACTTTTTATCGCCCAAAAGAAAATAATACCAGAAAGAAAAATCATGTCGTATATAAATCTCTGATTAGGAATCCCTCCAATCCATTGGCCCAATTAAGCAGAAATGTTTGAATTTTCAGATTACCATTTTAAATTATATATGTAGATTATTTTAGTTTTTGAAAACTTTAAAAACTTACGAGTATTATTTCACAAAATTATATTTATTTGAGTTCGTTTTATACAATTAATAGGGAGAAGTTAAGTTAACAAATTACTATAGTGAATTACTTATTCTGAAGTTAAAGTTAATTGGGAATTTTTTTATTTTCACAAAATAAAACATTTTCACCATTAAAATACAGAGGTGATAAAACAATTCATTTATCCATTGTTTGTCATGTCTATTAAGAAATGAATTCGTCTAAGAAAAATATAAAGATTCATCAATTATTTTTCAAAATCCAATATTTCCTTTAGTAAATAAATATAAAAAATATCAGAATTTTCAAAAATATTTTTTTCTTAAATTTCAAAATTTTCAAGCTTTCAAAAGTATCTTTTTTAATTTTTTAGATAATTTATTTTTAAAATATTTATTTTTTAAATGTTATTTCTGTGAATGAATTAGACACCGTGTATGAAAAAATATATTAACGAATAAATTAGAATGAATCTTTAAATGGATCAAATCTTTTAATTAAACTTATAATAAATAAAAAATAAATTATTTTTTTATTCAATCTACTATAATTCAAAATAAATTTTATTCTACGAATTCCATTTATTATCCATAATAAAATGACTAATTTTGGGGTTTGTAGTATATACTGTAGATGATATTTGTGCAGGTTTAGAAGAGATATTGTAATGCAACAATTTAATATGGATCCTCATATTTTATGACTACCTAAATATCCATTCCTAGAATCATTGCTTGCATTTTTTTATTAAAGAAAAGTATTATTTTATATCTTAATTTCAAAGAGAAACTATATTAGAAGGTTGCTAACGTTTCTCCACTAACAAACTTAAGGAAAAAAAAACTTTGCAATATCGTTGCATCATTAAGAACTTAGGATGTTCAATTTTAACGTAAAAAGTAAATCATTAAAATAAAAATGTAAATTATAACTATAAAATTTAAGAGTGTAGCGTTAATATTAAATACATGTAGTTAATAAAATACCCACATTTTTTGAATAAAAGCCAATGCTCAGATTAGGTGTCTTGTTAGATAAACTATTGTAAAAATACCTAAATTGTGTAAAATTTGATATAGATGATTATGAGAAATCGTCAATGATTCAACTAATGAATTGGTTAGAAAAATATCGTTAACTGATATTAGTTTGAGAAAAATATTCGACATTGTTTATATAAGTATCATTTTTATGTTAATCTGTAGTTACGTAATTATTTTAAAAAGTCATGCGTTTTTATTTTTTTTAATTTTGACTATATGTTTTGTGTTTATAGTTCCTATTGGTCACAATAAACAAATTTTCAATTATACACTCCATATTGATGACGTTACGTGATAAACTATTCATATATTATAATTATGATGATATTATGTGATTTAAATATTTATATATGTAACTGAATAGTAACATCTTACAAATATTTTAGGAAAGGTATACATTAAAGTAAGACAACGAAATAGTAATTCAATTTTTAATTATTTTAAATTAGTAAATTCATATAATTTATGAAAATTAAAATATAAAGGTTACGTTAATAACATTTATTTTGATAAAAAAACTAATAATATCATTAATAACACTTTCTTTCCTAGCAAATATATAACATCGAAAAATAACATTAAGCCCAATAATAATGGGCTGGGAAGTGGAAGCCTGGCTTAACAGTTCTATACTGGTCCATTAAGTTTCTTTTCTAAGGTTTTGATAACTAAATTTATTGTTCTTATTAATGTTGATTAATTTTAATGGCTATTACTTTTCGGTAAAGTTATGTTCCCAAATTTCTTGAATAAGAATTATTTAGAGTTTTATCCACTTCCAATATTTTATTTTATTATATGCTAATTATTTTTAAAAGCTAAAATTAAAAAAATGTTTTTTTTTTAATCTTATCCTTTTTAGTGAATTAAATGCACTTACACAGATGCACCTACACAAAATATGCACTTAAATAGCTTCACGTATGTCGAGCTTATTAATTTAACTAAAAAGAACATTATTATGTTTATTAACACATACAAAATAAAACTCAACATTTTTAAAATCTGGACTGGTAATTGAGTTGAAAAAGACATTGATATTAGATTTAATATTAATCGTGAATAATGATTAAACTCATAAAAACTAAATTATATTTTTAATATTATATAAAATTTAGAGTAATAATTAAAGAAATAATATAAATCATAATCTCAAAGTTGTATGTTATCAATGTTTTAAAGTGCTTCAACCGGATTTTTTTTGTTATAAATGTTAATTAGTTTTAAGATATTTAGTTTTCTTGGTTGAGTGAGTTACCGTATGTCTTATTATGGATCTAATATGATTTTGAAAACAATAATAACCTAAATGTAATTAACACGGAAAAACTGTCTAGGTTTAATGTACATCCATATTATATATCATCATTTTACAATCATTATTAGCATATATGTAGTTATTGCATCGTATAACGAAAATATTATATAGATAGAGAAAATAGCATCAAATTTATGCACGTCTTTCGCCGTCGGTTTGCTCGTGCAAGGATTGTTTGCCAATATATCAATATACGATTATAAGAAAACTGAAAAAAATATCATAAATAAAGGTGAAATAGTTATTTAATTAAACATGCAGTGAACGATGTTAACGTATAAATAATCATAAGTCAAGCACAGAACATAATTATATCAATAAATAAAACCGATTGCTTTTACAATATTAATATTAAGATTAGACTCAGAAATTAATATATAATAATATATGGTTTGCTTAATAACTTAATTTTTCTATTATATATTTCGTTTATATTTTTTATAATAAGATAATTTCTTACCTATAGTTGAATATTGATATATTTTCATCTTTAATTTAAGGTAAGAAATCTTCATATATTTTGACCATTTGATATATGTGACTTGATGTACTAGTAGAATTTGAAATTGTATTTAATTTCCTAACTTAATATACATAAAACATCAAGAATAGTATTTCTCTTGTTTCTACGTACATAACCAACTCATGCATGTAGTATAAGTATATTACTTTAATAATTGCTTATTAGTATTATATCATCTTTTAATTCACCCCACGTCATAAAAACCAACAATAACATAATCAATTATTCACAAACATGATTAACTTAAATTATAATAGAAATTGTTTAAAAGAAATAACTGTATATATCTTGAATTAGATATATTCCAATTGACAATTTTCTTTCTTTCTTTGTCCAAATAGATTGGTTGGGTAAATTAAATTCAGAAATTGTCAGATTTCTCCTATTGATATTTGTTGTGCAAATTTTCTTCTTGTTAAGAAAAATCATGAAATTTATTGGGTGGATTAAAATTTACTAGAAGAAATTAATTAAAAAAATTAACCTTTTACTCTTTCGATGAGATTTAGAAATTGTGGAACAAATTTTTATTTGTTGGACGAATGGTACAAAACTAGATTTCTATAAAATCAACTAACATCTCAACAATTCAAAATAATTACTTCTAACTCCCTATCAAGTTTTAAACATCAATTTAATTTATTTTCTACTCCAACATGCATATATACCAACTTAAGTCGTCTAAAACTATTAAGCACTAGAAATCAAGTCAAAGCAAAAAGTGGTTTATCTTAATTCACTTTTAATAAATCAATCCTTCCAAGAAAGTTTAAAATTTTTCAAATTAAAGTATATCATATTTCTATTGCATCCCTGTACTTTTTTTTTTTTTACCTCACCTCTTATTAGTTTACTTACTAATCATAAATATGACTATTCGAAAATCCAAAATTGTATTTAAGCATACACTATACAACTATTTAAGCAATTTCAGAACAAAAACTATTTCTTAATAGCATAACAAAATTTCATCATCATTTATAATTATTAATTCAACCAAAATTGATTAATCTTTAAACAAAAAACAACCAGAGTAAAAAGAGATTTGAACATATACCTAAAGTCATTAAAAATACAATGAAACATCAAGCAAACAACCAACAACCAAAACATTAATTAGTAATTAATTGAATTAGTCGAGATAATACTTTTTTTTAAACTTATTGAACACTTGGAAGCATCCACAAAAATAGCTGGAAGAGACAAGATAGACAAATTTCAAACTAGAAAAAAATTAATATTAAGCAAATTATTTGGTCAAATTTTTCCTTATGGGGGTGGATTAATTGTTACATTTAAATGCTAGACGAGTCAAATACCAATCAATTTGTATTTTTTAGATTACTAAATTCTTATATAAAAAAGTTATGTCTTCTCTTTGATTATAAGTTATAAATTTTAGTTTAATAATAAACACTGGTTTCAATAATTAATATTAAAATTAAAGTCATAAATTTGATTTTTAACTAAACAATTATTAAAAATACATTCATGTAACACACTCATAATAAATGAGAACAAAAAGTAGAAAAAGATAGAGAAAGAAACTTTAATGATATATATTATTACGGTGGTGATAATTAAATATTTGAATTAGAAAAAAAGGGAGACTTTAAATAAGATTTAGATTTTTAATTTCATATGTTGAAATGTTTTGACTCAACACATTTTTGGCTCATATTTTTTAAAAGAAAGCTGGACTGAATATCTTTTAGAAAAATCATAAACATAAACAAATTTATCTTAAGAATAGCTTATTTATTTTTTATTTTCTTTTAAATTTATCCATATTGTCAAATATTTTAAAAATTACTCCTAAAATGTAGAATAGTCACATTTAACGACACGTAAGTACTTTGTTAACATGGGATGTAAACAAGAGAAAAGTCAAAGATGTAATTTACAAAAAAAAATCAATTAATTAAATTATTTGGTTATTATTCATACACAGACAACTGCATCTGGGGTTGATTTTAATTAAAGTGACGACTGAAACAGATTCCAATTAACAGCTGCCACTCACGTGCGTGCATAAATTTGTGCTTCTGTTTGGAATTGATCTAAAGTAGCATTCAATTAATGCATATACGTATTTTTTTCAAAGATATTAGAATATTATAAATTATAGTTTTGTTTAGTGTTTAGTGCAGTTAATCGTTTTACCTATTACACATAGTAAAACTATCTATAAATAAAGTATTTATATTTAAAATTAATAAATATTAGGATATATTGAAAGAATAATATTAATAAATAAATTTAAATGTGAAATAAAAGGCTGATAGTGTGAGATAGAAACTAATTATACAATAACATGCTGAAATTCTAGATTACTTGAAAAAATTTTAAAACTATTTTTATTATATAATTCGTCCAAAGGTATTTTTATTATATGATTTAGGTTATTTTACGTTATTTTACTCAAGGACCATATGACCATTGTTGATTATATAATTTTATCAAATACAATTACTTTTTGTAAGCTAATAAAACATGTACTTCTAGAAATTATACCTTTAGTCTTCAACTAGTTATAGTTTTGCAACATCTAACAAGCTATTTGGTTAAATTTCATTCAATTATTGATTCAACTCGTTTTAATAAATGTTGCTGAGAAAAGCAAAACGCATTTTAACACAGAGAAAAAAGTATTTAACTTTCTAAACATTATACTTTTTACAAGTACTTTAATATCCTCAAACTTTATCTATTTATAAATAAACGCTTTAAATTTTAATTCTGTTCTATTTGATCTTTAAACTCTACTATTTTTGTAAACAAATGCTTAAACTTTTAATGTTATTCTAATTAATCCTTAAAACTTATTAAATTCTTATAAATAATTGAAATTTTTTGAAGAATAATTAGTATAGCATTAAAGATTAATTATATGCAATAATATTGAAAAGTTTATTTAATAAAATAGATACCTACGTTTTCAATGATATTCTAATTAATATTGAAAACGTATTAATTTTTTGGATATCTTTTATAAAGCTATTAGGATAATATTAAAATTTTAGATATCTTTTTAGACTAATAGAAGTTTAAGCGTTCATTTATAATAAGAGTAAAGTTTTGGAGAGTTAAATACTTTTCCAAAAAATGATCACTTGGTTTTCTCAAATTTCTAAGAGATTTGAAAAAAAAAAAAAAAAAAAAAAAAAAACACACACACAATATCTTTTTATTAAAAATAATGAATCAAAAGTGTCTAATGAATAATGTAGTAACATATCTTTGTTGTACTAAACATAAGTTGTACACCTATCAATACTCTTTGAGTTTGAAGCCTTTCGTTACTTAAATTGGAAGAATAACTTTTTTTCCTAAATTTTATTGATAACACAAAAAAAAAAAAAAAAAAAAATTTGTGAAAAAAAAAAAAAAAAAAAAAAAAAAAATTGGTGAGACAGAGAAATCAATGTTGCAAGGTCAATCTCTCTCTCTCTCTCTCTGAGTGGACAAAAAAATGGTCAAAGGTTGCTTACCCCTTACATCTGGGATAGGGACAGGGACAGGGATAGGATGATTGAAGCTGTTCTTATCATTAATCCATGGATTACTTATTCACATGGATCTACCCTACATCACATCCTCTTTTGTCTCTCCATATCTATCTCTTTAATTTATTTCTGCATTTTCTAAAATTTCGAGTCAATGTGTTTAATTTCGTGTTCCTATGTATTCGTTTTCAAGAGACAACCTGTGTGCTTGAAAGGGAGATGAAAACATTAACAACCTTATTTTAATTCATTATTGGGATGATGCTAATTGAATTCAAGTTCTTCGTCCTAATCAAATATAATCCTCTTACTACGTGCCTCATACTAATTGCCTCGTAATGCTGAACAAATCTTAATTATAATAATTATTGAGTCACTCGGATTAAATTAATTCATGTGATTGTCTGGTAAATAACCAAACAAAATGTAGAGAGAGACAAGAACATTGGTTTATTTTGTGATTCACCCAGACTATTTTACTTGTCCATGAGTTTAGGAGGAAATATACTTATCATGACTGTTAATAATGGACTATTATCTGTAATAGCAATAGAATCGAAAGTTATAAATATAGATCATTAAATTATATTTCCATCTTATAATTAAGTCATATTTAAATGATTAATGTTAAAAATTAGTTTCATAACCGATGTAAGAATCTTATTGATGAATAGCATGTAAGCGTTCTTTAAATTTTGAGGGGCCTTCATGATCTTCGAGTGAAACCTCAAAACCTAAGTAACCCAAACTTTATATATATTAGTTGTCGAGAGACCAAATTAAAAGAAAAAATAAAACATGATTTTTTAAGTGATTGTGTAACTGCAAATTATTTTTTATAGATTTTTTTTTCATAATAAGAATACTATTTTTATTAGATGTTCACCCTATAAATTCATAGTATGAACTGGTGACAATATATCCATATTTTTTATTTTATATCAGATAAAGTGTTAAGTTTGATGTATTATAATAATTTATGAGATCATAAATCGATGTGTATATTAATTTATTTATTTAGTTATTAGATGTTTATCTATATGTTTGTTGCTTTATATTAATTTATGTTTCATAATTTTTCTCTCAACTTGTTTGTATGCATTTTTTATGTAACTCTAGTGTTTATGGTAATTTAATACATATATTTTCGTATATTACATGAAGTCATACTCTAATAGTATAGTTTTTTTGACTATCATATAATATAAATATAAATATGTTAGATTACATATTACACTTATGAACAAATACTTAAGAAAAATTTCTATATTATTTTAGTTTTTTTTCACCATCATTTTATGATGAATTGCAAAAAAATTTGATCTAAAACCCTCAATTGAATAAAATCCTTCTAAAATTCTAAAATTTTATATATCATGTTTAGTTGTAACACCACTTTCTCTATTATGAATGAGATAAATAATTGCTTTGATGCTCGGAAATATAATTCGTCCACATTTAATTTCTTAATTTTTTACTTTATTGGAAGCATAAAAATTTAAACAATCCTTGTAAATGTAATTTATTTTTCACGTGAAATTTGTTATTACAATATGTTTAAGTTGACCTTTGTATCTACAATCCACAAAAAGTAGATATTTAGTGGCATTTTTTTACTTGCGATGTTAACAAATCACGATTTATTTTATAATTCCTAACAACAAATACAACGGGATGAATTAATATACTGTAGTTTTATTTTCATGGTTTATAATCCTCATTTTGCAAACAATTTTTCAAATTCTATTAGATTATTTTTTAAAACATTTTTTAAATTATTTTTCATTATATTTATTATTCGTTCTTCAGTGGAGCTTTGTGAGGTGATATTAACAGTTTCTCTTTTCCTTAGTCAGTTTAGCCTTTTAGGGTTGAATTCATACTCTTATTCATTAAGCCATATTGGAAGTGCATTTCACTTATATTTGACAGAATCTTGAAAATGACAAAATCTCCTTAATTTTCTTCATAGCGTTGACAAGGTTAGAAATAACAAATTTTGTTAGAATTAAAATAGATGTTACTTAAATGACGTAATTAAAAACAATTTACAAATTTAGGTAGATGAAAAAGAACAAAGCTATGAGACACAAGAGTACTTTATTATACGTCGCTACCACTACCGGTAATGATTGATACCCTTTTCCAACTTACCTAAAACTAAAAAATATATACAATGTTAGAGAGTAAAAGTGTAATTATGATGGAATAAGTTTTGTGTACATTAATTGTCCTAATAAAATATAAATATATACATTAATCTATTGAGTTTTTGTAGTATAAATCTATTTGATATTTTTATTTTTATGTTTTTCCAAGGGAATGAGTATCAAATCATAGTATCATGATTTCTAAACCAAATTTTGCTTACTACCTACAATACATTTTGTATGGAACAATTGTCCTAATTTGCTATATTGGTAATGTTTGTGTCGCAAAGTTAATTTTATTATAATTAGCACATCACTTATTATATACAACACAAGTTAAACAATACAAGCTCCCTTTTTTACTTAGTGATTATGTTTCTTTTTATATATTTTTTATTTAATTTTATGTTAATATACGGAGACATCTTACTATCTCTTCGATTCATGGTTATAAATAAAAAAAACAGAGACATTTATATTAAAATTCTTCAATTTAAAACCTTTTTTTTTACAAAGTAAACACCAACACTTACTCAATATCAATCATATCATAATTTTTCAATCCAATATACTGAAAATGTTTTGTTCATATATCGTGGTTTCATGCTGATTACTTAATAAATAAATTACCTATACCTATTCTTAATAATAAGAAGTCCAATTGACTATAATTGATGAATTTTGTTAAAATTAAAATAAATATTCTTTAAATGACTTAATCAAAAACAATTTAGAATTTTATTAGTCAGATTTAAACCAACAAGTCTGATGTGATGGGAGTGAAGAATAGAATACCGTGAGAGTAATGTTTTGGAAATTGTTATTTTTTTTAATAAAGGAAAGGATCTTGTTGGTAAGCATTGGATACTTCTATATTTGTTCCTTTTCTCAAGTATCCTCACTGTTATTATTATGACTACATGGGGTATTGATTCTGGAATGTTATTAAAAAAATGCTTTGTTTTTCGTTTGGTTTGTTTACCTATAATGATTCTAAAATAATTACTTTTTGTAACATAAACATGTTGATTCTTGTTGCTGGTGTTTATGGACTAATGTTCCTTTCTAAAACTGTGCAATAAGAACTTGCTTTTGGACTATATTTATTGCATTGGACGACATCAACTTGCTTATAATTAATAAAATTTAGGGTTTAGGGTTTGAAAAAAAATTATTGGCTGTTCGAAAAAAAAATCAATAAAATTTATTTATTAGGCACAGAACATTATGAAGTTCAGAGTTTAGAGCTTAATTGAGCTGATTGGTTAGATTATTAAGCCTATATTTGGATATATAACCATTAGAGGCAGTCAAACTTACGAGCATTTTACCAACAATAATTATGTTTGGCTGACTCAATTATATTTCTAAAATTACATATGAAAAATAAAAAAAGAGTAACAACAGCTATTTGTTGTAAATATATTTGTGTTGCATAATATACTTCTAAACACAATTGGTTGTATTTCTTATTTTAAAATATATTTATTGTAAAATAAATGTTTGTTGAGTACTTTTTTTACAAGAAAATGACACGAAATGGATCAAAGTATCAATTTTACTCATGGTATTATATTTTAGCTAACTACAAGATTTAGTGGTGCAGGGTGTCATTTATCAAATTATGATTTGACTGTAAGTTCTGAAAGGATAAATTATTAGTTTGAGGAAAGAAAATAACAACTTTTAAAGAAAATATAACAGAGATTCAATACTAATAAATTATAAATATTTCATATGAAAAAAATAATATACTATCTCAAACTTGAAACATTAAGATAACGAGTAAGTTAATTTTTTTTTATTATGAGATCAAACTCACATTTGCAATCACCTTGAAAATAATTTTTGAAAATATCTGCTTACTAAATTAAACAGTGTGTCTCTAACATAAGCGTACTTAACCTGCATGTCTGTATTTTTTGTCCATACTCAATCACTGTCTTCTAAATACAAATTAATTAATTTTACACATGTGGGAGAAGCTATACTATTATTTAAAGAGGTAAAAACCGTCGAGATTCTGCACAAATTCGTTCTCAAGCTACTGATAGAAATTAGAGTACTGCATAGTACAGTAAAATTATGCAGAAACCTTCACATGATGGTTGTCATTTGCAAGCTTAACAGAAATAGTTAGTGGATTAAACTAGGATTTGCAGGAAGAATCTGACAGAGAGGAAGGGAGTGGGGGGTCCACCATCATGAGTTTGGTTAAAGAAAAGTTTGGAGCCGACAAAGAGCATCTTTGGATGCATGAAATGAGTTTTTATTGACGCAGAATGACACCATATCATATCCATCTTAACTTGCATTGTGACCTCGCTGTGCTCTCAATTAATTGACCAGCTACCTCACCTCTGCTGTGTTGTGTCTTTTTTTTTTAGTATTTGGTTGAGTTTTGTGTTAATTAATTTGTTTCAGTTTCAGATCAGCAAACTCTCCGGCGCTTTTCACTGTTGTCTTCTCTATCCACCCACGCCATGCCATGCCTACGTCTTTTACATCAACACTCTGGATTATGCCTTCATCCCTGTGGCCTCCACCTACCTTACACGCTGTACAGTACCACATTTTTCTTCATCTATCCATTTCTACATGTTATGTTAGGTTCAAATGCACGTTTTCTTTCCATGGTTATGGGGTGATCTATATTTGATTCTAATTGTGTGAAAACTCATAAAACAGATGCAATAATACTGTAAATAAGGTCAAAGAAACCTGTTACAAGGGAAAAACTTTAGCCTAACTATACACTATCATCAAGTCCCCTCGTTAATTTGTATCCACTTCTCCTAGTGATTAGGAAAAATCAGGTTTAGTTAATATTTGGGTTCACTGTTGTATAAAATCAAATTCGTTTCAAACTAGTACGCGCTGTACCTTATCAGTAATTACTGGTAGGATTTTAACTTGTGCAATTTCACAAGATCAATCTATCAGTTATTAAATTCATGTTATGTGCAGAAGGCGGCTGGCTCAACTAATCTACTCACATAACAACAGAATAAAAATATTAGAATGAAAAGAAATTTTAATTTTGATATATATTAAAATTAACTTATACAAGTAAGCTTTTACAGAAATTAAATAGAAAGCAATCTACATATTTATCAACTGTATTTTTATTTAATATATATTTGTAAAAAATTAATTTGATACATGGGTCATTCACAAGTATATCAATTGTTTTTTTAATTACAACCATATCAGTTTAATATTTGATGAGACTAGTCTTTATCTAAAAATTAATATTTAGCATTGAGTATAAATTTATAATAGATAAAAAAAATCCTCATGCATGTTTTTCATTTTTTGTGATGAGTAATATTAAATTTGTAAAGTTTTGTTTGTGTGAAGGTACGTAGGCATTAGTGGTTGCATGATTAAAAAGTGAAAGGGTACTCTTTTTCAAGTTTGAAAACAACCCAGCTTGTTGCAACTGAAGTGCTATTATCTACATTATCTTTCTTTTCGTAAGGCTCATCATTTCCTGGTAGTGCCAGTGCACCCAATGTTTCATGTCTTGCATGTTAATCTCAGTTTCCAACTAATAATTTAAACAAATACATTGTTTCCACTCTCCTTAAAGGTTTCAACTTAAGCCGCCGTTTGTCCCAAAGTGTGGTGCATGTGGGTCACTACCTGTGCCCCTTCCCATTCTCAATCTCACCAACATGCAACTCTTCCCCGTATTCTACCTCACACACAAATATCCTTTTACTACATACAAATCAATCAATTTCCAAACTCTATCTTAGAACCTGCTCCAATATAAGTCTGGATTCTTGTTCACTTAATATTTTAATGCAGTTCTCTGGATCCTTAATAATTAAGAATTGGTGCAAACCCTTCTTATGTTTACATGAGAAGTGGACCAAGAGATATGATAAATTATAGAATATAATGACAACAATTAAGGTAAAACAGAAGTGATGACATGATTGATGGTTTGGCAAATGAGAGTAAAATTAAAGTAGGAAGAGACCAACAGAGGAGACCCGAGAAAAACGGGGGAAGAGGCACGCGTCATGCATGGAGGAGGTGGACCTGGCGAACTAGCTCAACCTTAAGGTTGGACTTGGTTAAGATATATACTATAAAGATGGAATTTTGCAGAAGACCCAAGTGGTGCATGTGGTGATTCATAGAAAATTGAAACACAAACAAACACCCTCAGACTCTGTGTGTGTGTGCATGACACTAGTCCAGTTAAGTTTTAATTGTGCCAGCTATGGTTTCATTAAAAAAATGAAATCTGCCACATACGACCGTAGTTCCCGTTTGCGATGTGGATGTTCTCCACAAACGACAAAAAAAGGCTACTATCAGAAACATATTAAAACCTAAGCAAATGAATTTATTATTAGTTTTGTGTATTTTCATAACATCACAGAAACTAACACGAGAAGATCTTAATCTTTTGATTTTTCCATTACTAGGACTTTTTGTATCAGTAGTTGATTTCTAGGTTTTGTTTTTCTTCAACTGATACGGTAGAAAATTTAATAATGATGCCATAGAAAATTTACACATAATTGAATAATTTATGCTTATATCCAGAAAAGAAAATTAATTTAATAGTGTTAAAAAACTTTTATAATGGCTAATTTGGAGCTAATCTATTCATAAAAGTTCAATCATAAAATAAGATAAATTGGTCTCAATTTGCACATGAAGAATTATTCTATTGGTTGATGGCTTCTAACTAATTGAGCATGATTTGTGGTTGTTAGTGTGTGTATATGTCTTCACCAGATATGTCTTCTTTTTAGATACGATTGAGTGTTTGATGTTGATTAGTTCAGTTAGAAAAAAGGGCCCTTAATAATTTAATTTGATATTACATACCGATTATGTTATTTTTTCTTTTCTCTCATTTTTTTTAAACTGGACTAATCATTTGGGACAAAAATAAACTAATATTTAGAGATTCTAAAATCTATGCAAGAAATTGATGTGCCAGTAGATATTTCCTTAGATAGACAAGTTTAAATTCAAAAGTTAATTATATGTTTCAACAATAAACTGTGAAAACTTTATACAATTAAAAATTACTAAGTAATATAAGTCAATTACATAGTGCAACTTTATTTCTACCCTAAATTACTTAACGGGGATGACTATCCATCAAATCTGGTTATTTTTTGTAGTTAACATAACTCTTAAGATTATAAAATTTTAATACTGAAGAACTATTGTTTTCAAACTTAATTACAAGTACGTTTTTTTTTTTAGCAAAAGCAATGTCATAGAATTATCTCTTTTTATAAAAAAAATCATACACAAAATTAAAATTAAAAATCTTATACGAGGAAAAACTAACAGTGAATACCCTAATATTATTCAACAACAAATAAGAGATAGAAATTTTAACACGACAAATTAAATGATATATAATAAAGGCGAGATGCAAATTTATAGATATATAGCATAGATAGAAGTATTTAGATATCATTCTTAAATACCGTTCATTATATGAAGGATCTTGGTTTTTGTTCACTCATAATTTAAAAATATTTTATCAATATTTTTTATAATTTTTACCAGCTATATGGATAACTTATTTTTCTTTGCTTTCTTACTATTTCTCGGACAGAGAAAGAATTTCTAAGATGAAATTATTAAGCAATTTTGAATCAAATATAAATACTATATATATATGTATATTCTAATGAATATTTGCATAATCTAAATTCATATTTTACAATTTTAAAGATAAATATCGTTTAATTGTGTATGATAAATGAAGGTTATTGAAGAACAAGGTGATTCTGCATATATAAATAAATTAAACAAGACTGTAGTGCATAGGTAGGGACCACTCACCGCCCATAAGCTCAGACTCTAACCCAAACCTTCCATCTATTTTCTGAATCTAACCCTAACCCAACACAACACAGCAAAGCACACCACTTGCTTCTTCTTCTTCTTCTTCTTCTTCTTCTTTTTCTTTCTATTCTTGCAGACCAACTTCAATTTCCACACTAGCCAATTTCACTCTCTCCCTCCATCTTCTCTTCCTTCCATCAGTACCTAACTGCCTGTTAGTTATCACTGCTTGGATAATTTCAAAACAAGCTCATCAAATTGAAGATTACTGCAACCTCACTGCTTCAAATTTCACATTGGAATTCACCAATTCAATTTAGGTGGAGATATTCATCGCTACATATATACAAAGATAGAGATAGATAGCAGAAACAATGGATCCTATAACAACACACGCCCATTCTCTTCCACCTCCTTTCCACGCAGCAAGAGATCTCCACCTGCACCACCAACACCAGTTTCACTCCTTACAACAAAACACGGAAGATGAACAAAGCGGAAGCAGCGGAGTCCTAAACCTCGCTAACAAAAGAGAACGCGAAGAAAACATAACCACCAACAGCAATAACAGTGAAGGAAAGGAAGGAGGAGGTGGTGGCTCCGGCGAAACCGAGATTTCAAGAAGACCTCGCGGAAGACCCGCCGGATCCAAGAACAAGCCCAAACCCCCCATCATCATCACGCGCGACAGCGCCAACGCGCTCAAAACTCACGTCATGGAAGTCGCCGACGGCTGTGATATCGTCGACAGCGTCTCCACCTTCGCCCGCCGCCGCCAGCGAGGCGTTTGCATCATGAGCGGCACCGGAACCGTCACCAATGTCACCCTACGCCAACCGGCTTCTTCCGGCGCAGTCGTCACGCTCCACGGAAGGTTCGAGATCTTGTCCCTGGCCGGATCCTTCCTCCCACCTCCTGCGCCGCCCGCCGCCACCGGCTTGACGATATACCTAGCTGGAGGGCAAGGGCAGGTAGTAGGAGGAAGCGTGGTTGGCGCACTCATTGCTTCGGGGCCTGTGGTTATCATGTCAGCTTCGTTCAGCAACGCTGCGTATGAGAGACTTCCGTTGGAAGATGAAGACCCTTCGATGCCGCTTCAGGGAGGTTCGATTGGGTCACCCGGCGGTGGCGGCGGCGTTGGTCAACAGCAGACACCTCAGCAGCTTCTGGGGGATTCGACTGCTCCTCTTTTTCACGGTTTGAATCCGAATCTTCTGAATTCCGTTCAGATGCCTTCGGAAACGTTCTGGGCAACGGGTCGCTCTCCTTACTGATATGTAACAGTAACAGTAACAGCGTGGATGGCTGGTGTAAGTGAAACGCTATCTATGAATCGCTGTTGCTAGTTAATTTCCTTGATTAATGCCTTTTCTTTTTAGCTTTTTTGGGTGGGTCGGGTACGTACGTAGCAAGAGATTCACCAAACTGTCGTGTTACGAAAAGCTAGGGAATAGTGATGCTAAGTTGAACCAACGTGCCACTCAGGTTCCATTCGCTTCTTTGGTAGTGTTTGTTTGTCGTTTTTATTATTACTTAGGTGATCGATCCACTTGGTATATGTTTACGTGTATTTCAGACTGTAATTAAATTCATCATTGCCTACTTTTATTCTATTTATGGGAAAACAAAACGCCTGAATCAATTACTTCTATGCATCATCCACTTCCACCTGAAAACTAGTACAAGTTGGTAGGAGTACGAGGAACGAATGCAAACCTCAACAAAGAACAGAACCACCTAGTGTTTGAAGGCTCGCATTTGCAGTTGTTATTCATTGAATCATTGCAATCTTCCTTGTTCTCGTTTTTCTGTGTTGGTTTTTATCAGCGCAGCATGAAGCAGGTTCAGCAACCAAAGAACAATGGTTTTGGGGATCTCACATTTCTGAAGTCAAGGTAAACGGTCCTTTTGTTGTTTTCAGTTTGATGCTTTTGTTAATATGTTAACACATATGCATTATACTATGGTGGTTTTAGTGAATAGTGATAGTTGTTTCTTGAGGAAGCACTTGATAAAAGAGCATATGCATATGATGTTAGTTACGTTAGTCAAATGCGAATTAAATAGTAAGACTTTAATATCTATTAAAAACTAAAGAAAATGTGTAATTGTCTTGTTCGAGTATATAATATTCTTATTTAATAAAAAAAAGAAGGAATATAACATATTAAGTGCTAAATAACTACCATTCTTACGACATCTCTCCATATTATTCTAGTAAACTTTACAATTATTTAATGTGAATTTGTTAGAGTGATTTTGATGTACCTCGTGCATGATATTTTCATATATCATAAATGGTTTTTCTTTTGTAGTAAATTTGGTTATAAAAAAACAATATTTCTTTAAGATGTTAGCATGCTCATGCGCATAGGACAGAGTATAAAGGACATAGTATAAAGAGAAAGAGTATTATATTGATGTTAGAGGAGATGGTACATAGTAATTAGTAGTAGTTGAAGAAGATAAAGATGAAAGTTAGGCAACTGGATGGACACATGCAGTGTCTGATGAGAGCTGTTTTTCGAGGCATTGAGCCACACTTTGATTAACCAAGACAACAACGTTATATATAACCTGTCTCCCTCAGGCCCTCCTTGTCTCTCTCATTCTGACGTTCATCTTCAACTCTCACTCATCACAACCCTCGATCTGAACCCAAACCAAACCCCGTTGAAATTCCATTCCATGCACCCAAACTCGCTTCTCTAATCTACAATATTTGTCCTTGCTGCTTTGCGTTGTTTTGCTCCTCCTCAGGTCTACATCCAAATCATGCCCATGCTTCACTCTTTCTATTACTCTTAATTACCTTTTTCTTTCGGCTGCTTTCGGACATTGTTTCAATTTCTTGAGAAGTGACTTATCCTCTCTTTATTTATGCATAAATGGAAATGAAAGAAAATAAGAAAGAAAAATAGAATAGAAATATTATTTTTTGAACCATTTGTAATACATATATATATATATATATATATATATATATATATATATATATATATATATATATATATATATATATATATATATATATGTATATATATATATATATATATGTATATAAGTTAATGCAAATAAGTTACTATATTTTAATTATAAATTATAAAATTTTATTTATCATTACAAAGTTACCACCTTAATGAGATTATAATGGTTTATTAAAACTAAAATTATAAATTTTCATTACATTTAACATTATCGAATATAATTAAATAGTAGAATGGATAAATTTATATCTATTACAGAAGTATTTAGCAGTGCCTGGGTGTCTGAATTCATCTATAGGGATCTATTAATTATTTCATCCTAACTACTAAATAGGTGGTAACCACGCTGAGGGGCCAATCAACTAGTTGTTCTTAATGGAGACAAAAAAGAAAAAGAAAGCCTCTGACTTTTATTTTTAATTTTTATCATTAACTATTTTAAAACTCACAGGAAAAGAAATTAATAAAAAATAATAGTAACTACGCGAAATCTGGCTCACTTTCCGCATTAGATTGATCAAATGGATATCACGGGCCTTGAGTTTCTTTTCTTTCTGATTCTTTTTTCAATACATAGGGATAGAGGGAGGCACATACATGCCTGCATAAAACAAGCATGGTTTTTAACGTAAAAACATCATGTAAAGACAAAACAAAACAATGTGCACGAAACAAGTTCTGCATATCTTAAGGTTACAGCAAGCAATTAATTTGAAAACGATGTTTCCTTTAAAAAGGGATGCATTTTGTTCTGATTGATAATTTTTCTCCCAACATTGACCGTATTATTATAACTAATTACACTAAAGCTACGTAGCGCAGCTGTCAGATGAGACATGCTATTCTTGTACCTCATAGAACCTGCTAAGACATTAGTCTATCATTACCAACGTTATGCTCTAATCTTTGCCCATTTCATTACAATAGTAATATTATGTCTACATGTTTCAGTTGTAAAACGCTTATTTATTGAGAATAAATATCGGGTCCAGACAAGATCCGATGAAGGCAGGCAACATTATCCAACATAACAAACAACAAACTTTATCCAGTCAAGCGTTTTTTTCTTTAAAGTTAACTACTTCAGAAACATTTATTTTAAATTTAACTAAATTGGTCCAATATATGGTACTCTTTTTTCTTTTTAATATTATTTTTACCTCCCAATCTATATAACAACGCAGATATCAGACAGTTTATATCAATGAAAGGGATACACGACATTTTATTGCAGTATAAAGTTTGGGAAAATTTGTCAGATTATAAGAGATAAGAGTATTGAATCAAAATTTATTAAATGTCAAAGTATGGAGTGTAATTTCCCATAATAGTATTATCTAAAAGACTACTTTTTCATTATCTTTATAGTCCCAAATATGTGAGGCGCACATGCCTTAATGTCATACCAACTCAACTCATTCCAAATTATCAAAGGCAATAACTATATAATACATTGAATTTCACAGCTTGGTAGGGGCACTCGTTATAAAAAAAATAAATGTTCACGGGGCCCACTCTCTTAACAAACAGAACTATGTTAAAGCAATTCAAATCACCACTAATAAACTAATGTTCCTATCAATGAGAACGAGCTATTGCATAAAAGAAATTAAAAACTGTCACTATCCTTACTTCTATTTATTTATTTAATATACAAATCAATTTACATCCTTTAGCTGGATCAGAAACACCACATTGACTTGATTAAATTATGCCATTCACTGATGGATCAACCACAAACAAAACTTAAGCTTGTTAATAAGAATTTCAGCAAGAACACTGAACAAAGCCTTCCTGCTTGAATACCTAAAGAGAGTATACATCCAAGGTATTGAAAAGTATCATTTGTCTCTAGATCTTTCAGCCCACTTTGGTTTACTCTGCAGAATTCTTCATTAATGCACCCGCAAGCGCCTCATTTCAGCTTGGAAAGTGGGGCTGGAGAGTAGTGTTCGATGTGCAAGAGTCTTTATATCTTCTCTCGAACAGTCTCGGGAGATACGAACTAGTTCCCACAATGCACCACCACTAATCATGTCTCTTGCATTTATTTCTGGAATGCATCAATCAGAGACTCTTACGCCGTACCCGAGTGAAAGTTTAGTTTCCAGTTCACAGATAGAGTTTACTTAGTACTTACCATGTTGTGCTAAGTGACAGAGTGCAAGCTCAATATGTCGCCTAACTGATGAGGCTTCGTTGTTTGCATTTTGCACAATCCATGGAAGGGCACCATCCTCAATGAGGAAAGATCTTCCACTCTTTGTCCCTACACAATGTGGCAAAACTTTAAATCAGGTAATAATGGAAACTCGATGGAGCATTGATTTTGCAACAATGAAAAGTTAAATGCGGAAGTCAAGGACGAATAAAATGGGAGACATCTGTATCATTTTAGTTGCATCATGTTTGCTCTCTTTCAGCTTTTTATGTCTAGAATCTGCAGGGGATTTATTTAACTTTAATTCTATTAAATGATGTAGAGTTAAATTGTTGTATTTTTTTTTTATGTTTAGGTGAATTGGATTCAAAACGCTTATAAAGATACTTACAGATTATTTACCAACAAATTGTCACAGCACAGTGAGATTCAAATTCACATCCTTATTACATAAGAAATTGATATTTACCAAGTTACCAACTAGACCAACCTTTGTTGGTCGAGTCAAATTGTTGCCAAGTCAAATGTTTTAAATATCTACTATCAGTTATTTTTCATTTGCCATTCAGTTTGTGATCGTGGCATATTTTTAGGATCGTGATCTTAGTGGGTTGTTATTAGGCTTTACAGTTGTTTCGTCTGCAAAGGTTGAAAAAGGCTGTAATGTTCTCAATGGAATAGATACAGTCCAACTTTCGTTTTTCTTTTCCTTTTACAGAAAGTAAAAATTCTTTTCTTTTCTTGTTCAATTTAACAATTTCCTTATTTCTCTTGTAATTAGGCCAGAGTTGTGGTCCGAAATTCCCAGGTTAGAATAACTCCCTAACAAGTATATGCCGTGATCAACGTTGTAAAAATTTGATCATCTGAGATAATACTGTTTTAATTTTTCTAGATTGTAACAGAACACCTAATATGGGAAAATCTGCTTCCATTTCAGTGTGATGTTATTAGAATAAAAATACGAGACTTAACAAGCTGCTTACATAGGTTACCTTGACTAGATGCTCTTGACTCGCACTTCGCAAAATTCGCTATTCCACGAGCAACTTGTGCATGAACATCAGGATGTCTGCATCTGACCATTCCCAGGAGTGCCTTGATACCACCTTCGCTCCTTAGTTTTGTTTGTAGTTTATCTAGGTGCAGGGACACCAAAATTTTAGTGACGTCAGGTTATTTTGTTTCAAGAGAATCAATTTGATACATGATGCCTAGGACTAGAATTACTCCCAGTCTCCACAGATCAATTAACTTCAGTAACTCCAGAACAGCCTCATGAAATCCCTCACAAAGCAACTTTATAAGATTTTCAAAATAGGCCAGACATATTTTTTACCTTTTCTTTACTCTTCAGCATGAAAATTTTCAGAGCATTCACCAGGCATAACAAGAGCAAAAATATTATAGAAGACAAGCAAAGTTCAAAAGATGGCTTCATACATTCATACTCCTTTCAAAAACTGGATTATCAACTAACAAAAGGAAAGTTTTACTAGAAGTTACCGACAATGAAGTATGGTTGTATGATTAGATAGAATAAGCAAATGATTCATTCTATATTTCGTTGTATTAGAATAAGATCAGCAGTTTACCATTGCCACAAAGATTAGCAATGGCTCCAGCCACCATTCGAAGGGTTTGAGGATCTTCAGCATTCGCTGCAGTCATTGACAGCAAACTAATGCCCCCTTGGACCATAATGAGTTCTTGGTTGGCTTCTGTTGATACAGAACAAATGAGAAGAGACCGGGAAAAAGATAAGTAATAAATAAAATTATTTCATAAACATGCTATTTGGAAAGAAAAGGAAACTCAAATTTACCATTCATTGCCAAATTTGCAATTGCACCTGCAGCAACTCTATGAATGGTCTCATCTTGTGAGCTCTTGAGCAGGTTAAGTAAGGACGTAAGCCCTCCTGCTTCCACAATCTTCCCTTGATTTGTTTCTGCAATATCGATTTGGATCGATGTTAGGGCCAATGGGCCTTATAGTTTGCTTAGATAAACTTCATAAACACTTCAATTAGTTAAAATTAGCTTATGGATAAATTACTTGTAGAGGTTCTCATACATTCTAAAAGCTGATTTTTAATTTATTATGCAGAAGTTAATTTTAATATATGGAGAAGTTTTTTTTTTTTTTCATTTTTCTTATTTTCTTCTTCTACAGCTGTTACTAATAATTTTATACAAATAGACCCTTATAACACTAAATTCTATAAATTAAACATAGTTCAGTAGAAGTTGCTTCGTTAC